>Ga0265296_1001886_pt1 | contig 22417 bp, 23 predicted proteins | sample MunlanPumphouse1_FD_189073 | JGI IMG/M metagenome (GOLD analysis project Ga0265296, IMG submission 189073) | Groundwater microbial communities from a municipal landfill in Southern Ontario, Canada - Pumphouse #1 | ecosystem: Environmental > Aquatic > Deep subsurface > Groundwater | place... | reverse complement strand
CCGAAGACGTGGCCTTCGCCGAAAGCCGCATCCGCCGCGAAACCATCGCCGCCGAAGATATCCTGCATGACCTTGGCGCATTCTCGATGATCAGCTCCGACAGCCAGGCCATGGGCCGCGTGGGCGAGGTGATCATGCGCACCTGGCAAACCGCCGACAAAATGAAAAAACAACGCGGGCCACTGCCGGGGGACGGAGCAGGCAACGATAACTTCCGTGCCAAGCGCTACATCGCCAAGTACACCATCAACCCGGCGATCACCCATGGCATCAGCCATGAAGTGGGCTCGATCGAGGTGGGCAAGTGGGCCGACCTGGTGCTGTGGCGCCCGGCGTTCTTCGGGATCAAGCCCACGTTGATTCTCAAGGGTGGGGCGATTGCCTCAAGCCTGATGGGCGATATCAACGGCTCGATCCCTACGCCGCAGCCGGTCCACTACCGGCCGATGTTCGCCAGCTTCGGCAGCGCGCTGCACGCCACCAGCCTGACGTTTATCAGCCAGGCGGCACTGGCCGAGGGCCTGCCGCAAGCCCTGGGCCTGAAAAAGCAGATCGGGGTGGTCAAGGGCTGCCGCCAGGTGCAGAAAACCGACCTGATCCACAACGACTACCTGCCGCAGATCGAGGTAGATCCGCAGACCTATCAGGTCAAGGCCGACGGTGTATTGCTGTGGTGCGAACCGGCGGATGTGTTGCCGATGGCCCAGCGTTACTTTCTATTCTGACCGTTCATCGGCATTAACCCTGTGTGCCAGTGAAGCGAAGAGGCGTAAGGCGCTACGATGCGCCTCTTTACTGTCTTGCACTTGGGAACCTGGCTATGGGCCTATCCGAATTCATCGTGTTGCATGCCGAGCGGATCGTCGATGAATGGGAGCAGTTTGCCGAAACATTGACCCCGGCCGCCGACACCCTGAACCGCACGCAACTGCGCGACCACGCGCACTCGATCCTGCTGGCCGCCGCACGGGACATGAACACCCGCCAGAGCGCCGACGAACAAGCGGCCAAGGCCAAGGGCGAAGGCCCGGAGAAAACCCCAAGCCTGGACGAAGCCGCCGCCAGCCATGGCGAGCTACGTCATACCGTGGGTTTTGACCTGGTGCAGATGACCTCCGAGTTCCGCCACCTGCGGGCCTGTGTGATCCGGCTGTGGGTCGATAGCCTCGAGGTGCCGGACATGACGTACTTCCAGGACATGATCCGCTTCAATGAGGCCATCGACGAAGCCCTGGCCGAATCCACCGCGGCCTACGCCGAGCAGGTCAATCGCTCGCGGGATATTTTCCTCGCCATCCTCGGCCACGACCTGCGCGCACCGTTGCAGGCGGTGAACATGTCCACCGAGATGTTGCTGCGCAAAGTCGCGCTGGACAGCCAAGGCTTGAGCCTGGTGGGCAATATCAAAAATGGCGCCCGGCATATGGGGGCAATGGTCCGCGATCTATTGGAGTTTGTGCGCAGCCGGCTGGGCAGCAGCCTGCCGATCGAACCCAAGCCGATGAACCTGGCTGACGCCGCGCAGGCCGCCATCGACGAAGCATGCGCTGGTCGCCCGGATTGCCAGGCCCATTTGCATGTCGAGGACGACACCCAGGGACAGTGGGATCGTGGGCGAATCGATCAACTGCTGCAGAACCTGATTGGCAACGCGTTGCAGCACGGCCTCAACAGCCAGGCCGTGACCCTGAACCTCAAGGGCACGCCCGACACCGTGGAACTGAGCGTGCACAACTACGGCATCCCGATTCCCCAGGCGGCGCTGGGCACCGTCTTCGACCCACTGGTACGCAGCGCCACTGAAGAACTGGGCAACACCTCGACCAGCCTCGGGCTGGGGCTGTTTATCGTCAAGGAAGTGGTGCTGGCCCATCAGGGCACGATTGAAGTGACCTCCAGCGAGGCCGAAGGCACCACATTCACCGTGGTGCTGCCGCGACGGTGCTAGTGCGATTGTTGTGACTAGTGGGCCTGTTGTGATGAGCCGGCTTGTCGTGGCGAGCGGGCTTGCCCCGCGCTGGGGTGCGAAGCAGCCCCAACAAAGGCCACCGTATTCTTGCAGATACACCTCAGTGGCAGGGTGTAGGGCTGCTTCGCACCCCAGCGCGGGGCAAGCCCGCTCGCCACAACAAGTAAGCCCGCTCCCCCCCTTAGCGAGCCCAGTTTTCCCGCGGATCAAAATCAGCCTTTTTCGCCAGCTCCTGCCACAACGCCTTGACCTCTTCGTCGCTGCTTTTGGGCATCACGGCCTTGAGCTGCACAAACAGATAGCCGCGTTGCCCGGCCTTGTTCAGCAAGCCATGGCCCTTGGCGCGCATGCGCTGGCCATTCTGGCTGCCGGCCGGGACCTTGAGGTTGATCTTGCCGGTCAACGTCGGCACCGCGACTTCCGCGCCCAACGCCAGCTCCCAGGGGGCCAGGGGCAGGTTGATGATCAGGTTTTCGCCGTCGACTTCGAACTTGGGATGCGGCGCAAACTTGATGATCAGGTACAGGTCGCCATTGGCCCCACCGCCAATCCCCGGCGCGCCCTGGCCCTTGAGGCGGATGCGCTCGCCATCGGCCACACCGGCCGGGATTTTTACATTCAGGCTCTTGGTGGTGTTGCTGACATGCCGGCCCGACGCATCGTATTGCGGAATCTGGAAGCTGATCGCCTTGGACTCGGTAGACAGGGTCTCTTCCAGGAACACCGGCAGTTCCATCTCCACATCCTGGCCGCGACGGCCGGGGCTGCGCCCTTGGGCACCGCCAAAACCATTGCCGCGCGAGCCGAAGATCGAGCTGAAGAAGTCCGAAAACTCGCCCGTATCCTGGCCACCGCCAAACCCGCCACGGCTCTGCCAACCTGGCGGCCCCTGGAAGGGCTGACCGTGCTGCCCATAGCGGCGCAACTCGTCGTATTCGGCGCGCTTGTCTGCGCTTTTCAACGCTTCATAGGCTTCCGAGGCGTCCTTGAACTTCGCTTCCGCGTCCTTTTCCTTGCTGACGTCGGGATGATACTTACGCGCCAGCTTGCGATAAGCGGCCTTGATTGTCTTGTCGTCGGCCGTCGGCTCGACACCAAGAATCTTGTAATAGTCTTTGAAATCCATGGGGGCATCACCATCCGTTATCGAGATCGCACAGTCGCGCCCTGCCTGCCGGGGCATTGCGGGGCGATTCGAGGTGCGTCAGAAAATTATCGGCGGCTTGCAGGACAAACTTGATCCTTTCGACAGCCACCAACCGTATGCACAGGAGTTGGGGGCAAAGAGCCGACCTTTCAAGGTAACAAGTCTGCTGTATTTAGCGGATAGTCGGCCTACGCATCTGCACGCGAGTGACATACACTGCGCGGCCGTTTTTTAACCGGAACCTGTTAGACATGAACAACACCTCCCCAGCCCGTGCCTGCGGCATCGACTTCGGCACGTCCAACTCCACTGTCGGCTGGATCCGTCCCGGCATGGAAACGCTTATCGCGCTGGAGGACGACAAGATCACCCTGCCGTCAGTGGTGTTCTTCAACTTCGAAGAACGCCGCCCGGTCTATGGCCGCCTGGCGCTGCACGAGTACCTGGAAGGCTACGAAGGCCGGCTGATGCGCTCGCTCAAGAGCCTTTTGGGCTCCAAGCTGATCAAGCACGACACCAGCGTGCTGGGCACGGCCATGCCGTTCAAGGACCTGCTGGGCCTGTTTATCGGCCAGCTCAAGAGCCGCGCCGAAGCCACCGCCGGTCGTGAGTTCGAGGAAGTGGTGCTGGGCCGCCCGGTATTTTTCGTCGACGACGACCCGATGGCCGACAAAGAGGCCGAAGACACCCTGGTGGACGTAGCCCGCAAGCTCGGTTTCAAGGAAGTCTCGTTCCAGTACGAGCCGATTGCCGCAGCCTTCGACTACGAGTCCACCATTGAAAAGGAAGAGTTGGTACTGATTGTCGACATCGGCGGCGGTACGTCCGACTTCTCCCTGGTGCGCCTGTCGCCCGAGCGACGCAAGCACGACAACCGCCACGACGACATCCTCGCCACCGGCGGCGTGCATATCGGCGGTACCGACTTCGACAAACAGCTGAGTCTGCAAGGCATGATGCCGCTGTTCGGCTACGGCAGCCGTATGAAAAGCGGCGCCTACATGCCCACCAGCCACCATATGAACCTGGCCACCTGGCACACCATCAACTCGGTGTACTCGCAAAAATCCCAGATTGCGTTGGGCAGCATGCGCTACGACATCGAGGACACCGGCGGCATCGATCGCCTGTTCAAGCTGATCGAACAGCGCGCCGGGCACTGGCTGGCGATGGAGGTGGAAGAAACCAAAATCCACCTCACCCACGACGACAGCCGCCATGTACCGCTGGACCGGGTAGAACCAGGCCTGAGCGTGGAACTGAGCCGCGCCCTGTTCGAGTCCTCCATCGACAACCTGCTGGAGCGGGTGCGCAACAGCGTGACCCAACTGCTCGACGACGCCTCGGTAGACGTGGCCCAGGTCGACACGGTGTTCTTCACCGGCGGCTCCAGCGGCATCCCGGCCCTGCGCCAGAGCATTTCGGCGATGCTGCCCAATGCCCAACATGTAGAAGGCAACATCTTCGGCAGCATTGGTAGCGGGTTGGCGATCGAGGCCAGTAAGCGTTACGGCTACTGAGTGAAGAAATCGCCTCGTGATGGCACGGGGCGATTCATTAGGCCTTACCTTTGGCCAACTGATCGACCCATGTCTTGAAGGTATCTGCATAGTCATAAAAACCGACAACCGTGCGGACTAATTTTCCGTCCCGGAAAAAGAGCGTGGTTGGCGCAGACTGCACGTCATAAGCAGGCGTTTTCTCGATCGGGCCATTTACCTCCAGCGTCTTGTCGAGGAACTCAATAGCCTTGCCCTGATCCTGGGCTGCTGCCTCCAGTGTCGCGACCATTCTGTTTGAAGATTGTTTGCTGGCATTACTGAACAGCACAATCACTGGGGTTGTGGACTTGAGCACACGACTTTCAAAGCTGCTGGCATCTACCGTAGGCAAAGACATGATTTAGCTCCTGTCGAAACAAAAGATGATATTGCGCACGCAAGAGCAGACCATCAAACCCGTGGTGGGTCTACTGTCAGAAATAACAGGTCTGAACCACTTCGACGACGCCTCGGTAGACGTGGCCCAGGTCGACACGGTGTTCTTCACCGGCGGCTCCAGCGGCATCCCGGCCCTTCGCCAGAGCATTTCGGCGATGCTGCCCAATGCCCAGCATGTAGAAGGCAACATCTTCGGCAGCATTGGTAGCGGATTGGCGATTGAGGCCAGTAAGCGTTACGGCTACTGATCTTTAGTTAAGACCGTGGTGCGGCCTTCGCGAGCAAGCCCGCTCCCACATTTAGATCGAGTTCCGCCTGGGGAATGCAGTCCAAATGTGGGAGCGGGCTTGCTCGCGAAAGGGCCAGTCCAGGCACCCTCAATCCTCAGACCATCCCGCCCAGCTTCAACTCACTCTTCAAATACGCATAGTAGATCGGCCCCGCCACCACGCCCGGCAGGCCGAATGCGGCTTCAAATACCAACATCGCCAACAGCAACTCCCACGACTTGGCACTGATCTGCCCGCCGACGATGCGTGCGTTGAGGAAGTACTCGACCTTGTGGATCACGATCAGATAACCCAGCGCCGCCACCGCCACCCAGATCGACATCGACAACGCGACGATAGTGATCAGGGTGTTGGACATCAGGTTGCCGATCACCGGCAGCAGGCCCAGCAGGAATGTGAGGACGATCAGGGTCTTGGTCAGCGGCAGGTGGATCCCCGCCAACGGCAGCACCACCGCGAGGAATATCCCGGTGAACACGGTGTTGAGGGCAGCGATTTTGATTTGCGCGAAGACGATGTTGCGAAAAGCCTGGACCAGCAGGTGCAGGCGGTCGAACAGCGCGGCGGCCAGGGGTTTGCGTTTGGTCAGGTCGGGGACCCGCTGCAGGGCGATGATTGCCCCCAGGACCATGCCAATCAGCAGGGTCACGAACATATGCGCCGCGTCCTTGCCCACCAGTTGCAGGTCGCTCAGGTGCTTGCTCAACCATTCGCCGATGGCTACGCGAAACTCGGCGGCGCTGGCCGGCAGGTAGGCGTCGAGGAACGGCGGCAACTGGCCGCGCGCGCGGTCGACCACGCCCATGAATTTATCCAGGGAGGCCCCGGGGTTTTCCGCTTCGTGCAGCAAAAAGCTGATGGCGCCAGCGAAGATCAGGGTCAGCACGCTAACAATCACGGTACCGAGCAATGCCACCGCCAGCCAACGCGCGCGGCGGCCTTCGATCAGGCGTTGCAGCTGTGGAGTGAGCATGTTGACCAGTTCGAAAACCAACAGGCCGGCCAACAGGCTAGGCAGCAGTTTTAACGGCAGGACCAGCAGCAACCCGCCGAAGATGATGATGTAGCTGGCCAGCAACAACACATGACGCGAAGAAAACGTTGGCATACAGCCTCTAAACGAACGGCGTTAAAGGACATGTAGGAGCGGGCTTGCCCGCGAAAAACTCACGGGCAACGCGTGCATTCAGGATGAGCGCGATACCGTTCACGTTCTTCGCGAGCAAGCTCGCTCCTACAGGGTAAGGGCTGTGCGAGTGTCGCAGCCTTAGGTAGTCCGGGGCTATTAATTCTTCAGGCAGGTGCTCATAAAGGTTTTACGCGCATCGCCAGTCAACGCCTTGGTTTTCGCCGACGCGTTGCAGTCCTTCATTTTTTGCTGCTGCGGGGTCAGGGTCTTGGCGTCGTTGGCAGCCGGGGCCGAGAGGCAGGTTTTCATGAAGGCCTTGCGCTCGTCGCCCTTCAAGGTCTTGGTGGTGGCTTCGGCGTTGCAGGTGGTCATTTTGTTTTGCTGGGCAGTGGCCGCAAACCCTTGGGAACAGAGCAGCAGACCGATCATCAACAACGGAATACGCAACATCTTCATGGAGTTTTCTCCCTGTTACCACGCCGAGGGGCGCGGCCTCCCCTGCAGTGTAGACAAAGCCTGTTACACCTTCACCTGCTACGTAGATTCGTCCGCCGATACTGCTCCGGCGTACTACCGGCCTGGCGCTGGAACATCGCAATAAACGCCGAGGCGGTGCTGTAGCCCAGGTCAAAGGCCACTTCCTGCACGCTGCGGCTGCTTTCCAGGGCTTCGATGGCCGCAAGAAAGCGCAGGCGCTGGCGCCATTCGCCAAAACTCATGCCCAGTTCCCGCGCAAATTGCCGGGCCAGGGTGCGTTCGCTGACGTGCACCTGCTGTGCCCACTGCGCCAGCGCGCGGTTGTCTCCAGGATCCACCTGCATGCCTTCAAGCACGCTGAGCAGGCCGGGACTGCTGGCATAGGGCAGGAAACAATCATGCACCGGCGCCTGCCGGAGTTGGTCCACCAGCACCTGGGCCAGGCGCACGTCGGCCTCGTTGGCGGGGATGTTGACATCGCGCTCGGCAAAGTCACTGAGGATGGCCTTGAGGATGTTACTGATGGTCAGGGTGCAGGGCTGCGAGGGCAATTGCTCGCACAAGGACGGCGCCAGGTACACCGAGCGGTAGACAATCGCCTGGGCATTGTAGGAACTGTGCTGGGTGTTGGGCGGGATCCACACCGCGTATTGCGGTGGCGACATAAACCGGTTGCCGCCCACTTCAAAGCGCATCACGCCACGGGCCGAGTAATCCAGCGAGCCCCAGGCATGCTGATGGCTGGAGGCGCGGCTGTCGGCGGCAAATTCCGAATAGCGAAAGTACACCGGGGCCGGCAGCACCTCGAAATCGGGCAGGTTGATGTAGGTCTGGGACATGTTGTCTGGATCCAAAGGTGGCTTGGCCGGATCGAAGTATAGGCTTCGATCCAGACAAAGGATAATCAGCCTTCACTAACGTTCCTGGTTCCTTGCAATGCAATACGCTTATCCACTGCTGGCCATCTTTATCTGGGCCGGCAATACCGTGGTCAACAAACTCGCCGTGGGTTCGATTTTCCCGGCCGAGATCGGCTTTTATCGCTGGCTGCTGGCTGCCATCCTGTTTACCCCGTTCATGCTCAAGCCGGTCATCGCCAACTGGGCGCTGATCCGCCCCAACCTGGGCAAGATCGCCGTGCTTGGCGTGCTCGGCATGGCGGTCTACCAGAGCCTGGCGTACTACGCCGCGAGCCTGACCAGCGCCACCAATATGGGGATCATCCTGTCGCTGATGCCGTTAATGGCCCTGACCGCGGCCATTATCAGCCTCGGCCAGCGCCTGACCTTTGGCGCCCTGACCGGTGCGGTACTGTCGTTTGCCGGGGTCGCGGTGGTCGTCTCGTCCGGCAGCCTCGGCGCGTTGCTGCAACACGGGGTGAACCTGGGCGACGCGATGATGCTGGTGGCCACCCTGGCCTATGCGATCTACAGCACCCTGCTGAAGAAATGGCAGCTGCGCCTGCCACCGCTGGTGTTGCTGTATTTGCAGGTGCTGGTGGCGGTGGTGGTGCTGTTTCCGCTGTTCCTGGCCTCGGACAAGGTCGGCCTGGGCCCGTCGAACATTGGCCTGGTGGTGTATGCCTGCCTGCTGGCCTCGATGATCGCGCCACTGGCGTGGATGCATTCGGTGAAAAACCTGGGACCGAGCCGGACCACGCTGTTTTTCAATCTGCTGCCGTTGATCACCGCACTGATTGCAGCGGTGGTGCTCAAGGAGCAGTTGGCGCTGTATCACCTGGTGGGGGGGGTGTTGACGTTGGGTGGGGTGATTCTGTCGGAGCGGTGGACGACACCGGTCAGGCGCGTCGCCTGACCGATTGCTATCGCCTAGACCCCGGCCGCCTTCAACCGCTGCGCATGTTCGACAAATAGCCGAACGGGCTCGGCGCCCTTGCCCACCAGGCCCAGGGACTGGTTGACGATATCGAAATGGTCCAGCGCATAGTCATCGCCGATCACCGTACCCAGGTGTGAGCTGTAGCGCCCGACCATGCCATCGCACTGGCCCTTCTCCTTGACGAAGGTCCGCGCAAACAGCCGGCAACTGCGGTTTGTGCCGTCCAGCAGGTTGCGCCCGCGATCGGTCTTGCCCGGCTGCAAGGTGCCGGACCAGGAGTAATAGCGCACACCGTTCACTTCCTCGGCGCCCTGCCCGCCCCAGGTGTGTGGCAGGCCTTGGGGGTATTGGCGATTGAACAGCGCCACCCCCGCGCTGGTCAGGGATTGATGGGAGGCATGGATATCCGCGGCAAAGCGCGGCCCGCGATAACCGGTTTCGAGCAGGCCCATCACCACGCCCACCAGGCGCAATAGCGCACTCATGATGCGGCCCTTGGCGCTGTCGGCCGGGTAATGGGTGTGCAGGTAGTCCGCCAGTTCCGACCCGTGGTTGGGCCCGGCCACCGAAGTGACCGAAGCCACCCATTCCGGACGTTTGGCCGCCGCGTAACGGGCGGTGAGCGAACCCTGGCTGTGGCCGATCAGGTTGACCTTGTCGGCGCCGGTCTGGCGGCGTATCTGCTCGATCTGCACCAGCAACTGCTCGCCGCGCACCTCACTGGAGTTGAGCGGCGCCACCTGCACCGCAAACACCTGCGCCCCACCGGCACGCAAGGCCGGGACGATGCCGTACCAGTAGGGGTACAGCACCAGCCTTACAAACCCGAGCATGCCCGGCACCAACACCAGGGGATAACGTGTAGCCAATGTCTGCGCCATGGCGGCGAACATCCTTGAAAAGGGGCGACTGAGCTGATCGTAGACCAGCTCCTGGGTAATCGATATGACAGCCGGCAACATCCGATAAAACTTTTTGCGCCGCGCAGCACTCACAACTTTGAGCGATCACACCACCAGAGTGTGGCGCAAAACCGGATTAGCCTCAGGAGATTGAAATGACCGACATGCATTTGTCTGACGTAAGCACCCTTCGCGAACGTGCGCGCAAGAATGTGGAAAACGGCGCAGTGACCGAAGGCTACAGTGCCGACCGCGAAGAGATCCTGCGCCTGCTCAATGAGTCGCTGGCCACCGAACTGGTCTGCGTCTTGCGCTACAAGCGCCACTACTTCATGGCCAGCGGCCTGAAAGCCAGCGTGGCTGCCGATGAGTTCCTGGAACACGCCAACCAGGAGCTGGAACACGCCGACAAACTCGCCGAACGCATCGTACAACTGGGCGGCGAGCCGGAGTTCAATCCGGACCTGCTGTCCAAGAATTCCCATGCGCAATACGTGGCCGGCAAGACCTTGAAGGAAATGGTCTACGAAGACCTGGTGGCCGAGCGCATCGCGGTGGACAGCTACCGCGAGATCATTCAGTACATCGGCGAGAAAGACCCAACCACCCGCCGGATCTTTGAAGACATCCTGGCCCAGGAAGAAGAGCACGCTGACGATATGGCGGACATTCTCAAAGACCTGTAAGCCACACTACAAACCAATGTAGGAGCTGGCTTGCCTGCGATGCATGCACCTCGGTTTTTCAGTAAACCCGAGGCGATGCTATCGCAGGCAAGCCAGCTCCTACATTTGGTTGTGGTTCAGTCAGTTAGCCCTTCACCGTCTTCGGCGCCTTACCTTCCTTCATCTGCTGCAACAACGGCACGCACTGGTTCGGCTCATCCCCACTGGGCGCCACCAGCGCCAGCAAGCCCGCCGCAGGTGCGACGATCACACCCAGCGCCACCATCCCTGCGCCACGCAGCAACAGCGGCACCGTCTTGACCCCGGCATTGGGCTTGATGAACGGCCCGTTGACGTACAACGGCGAACGCAGCGAGAACAAGCGAAAGCCCTTGGACTCTGGCGTGATGGTCAGGTCCAGTTGTTCGCTGGCCATGTTCGCGGTGCCATCGATGTAGATGATCGCGTTCTCGGTATCGAACACAAACAGCCGGCTGGTGGCCAGGCCGGTCTTGATCCCGAAGTCCGCCGCTGCGCAGTTGATCTTCACTTCCTTGTCGCCAAACAACTTGCCGATCACATAGTTGCCCACGTTCAACCCGGCGATTTCCATCAGGCTACGGCTGATCGCGCCGTCGTTGATGAGCATTTTCAGATCGCCATTGGCACTGCCCAACAGCGCCGCCACCGAGTTGCCGCGCCCGGCAATATCGGCGTCGCCGTTAAGCTCGCCGAAGCTGGTTTTCATCGGTTCAAAGGTTGGGAACAGCTGCTTGAGCTTGAAGTTGCGCGCCGTCAGCTTCGCCCGGCCTTCCAGCGGCGTGATGCGGCCATTGAGGCGGATCTGCGCATCGAGCTTGCCACCGGCCACGCCGAAGCGCAGGGGTTCGAGGCTTAATTGGCCATCGTTGAGCACCAGGTGGGTGTAGAGGTCGGTAAAGGGCAGTTCGGCGCTGTGCACGATGCGCTTGCCGGTGAACTCGACGTCGGCGTCCATATCGCGCCAGCGCTCAGTGCGGAACTCCTCCACCGGCAGCACTTTGGTCGCCGGTTGCTTGCTTTCACCGCCACGGGCCTTTTGCTTGGCGTTGGAGTCGGCACCGATCAGCGGCGCCAGGTCGGCCAGCAGCAGTTGGTTGGACACCAGCGCGCCACTGAGCTTGGGCCGTGGCTGGCTGGCGACATAGGCCAGGTCGCCGTGGATATCGCTGTTGCCGATCTTGCCGTTGAAGTTTTCATAGCGGAACGACGCGCCGCCGGCTTCATGCAACTTGGCGATCAAGCGACCATCGGTGGAATAGGCCGGCGAGTCCGGCAGGGTCACGCCGGTCAGGGGGTAAAGGTTGCCCAGGCTGGTGCCGGACAGTTTCAGGCGCAGATCCAGGGCGCCGAGGTTCAGGGGGTCCGTCAGGGTGCCGGCCAGGGCGATGCTGGTATCACCGACCTTCGCCTGGGCCTGCAAGGGGAATGGCTTGGCCGCGTCTTGCAAAGCCAGCAGCCCGCCGATCTTGCCGCTACCCGCCAGTTTCTGCCCGTGGTACAGGCCGCTGACCTTGAGGCCAAACGCATAGTCCTGGGGCGCGGCGCCCTGCTCCAGGGCTTTTTTTGCATCGCGCTCGCCGACGATCTCACTGAACGCAATCGGCTTGCCCAGGGGGTCGATCAGCACATCGAGACGGGTCTTGAGGGTCTGGTCGTCGAGGGTCACGTGGCCTTTATCGAAGCCTATGGCGCCGATGTCTACCACCCAACTGGAGGGTTCGGCATTCGGATCCTTGGGATCAAAGGTGAAGGTCCAGTTGGCGCGACCATCGGCCAGACGCTGCAATTGGGCGCTCGGCTCGGTCAGGTCGATGCGCGGGATCACCACGCGTTGGGCCAGCAACGCCAAGGGCGAGATGCGCAGTTCGACGCGTTTGAGGGTGACCATCTGCGGTTTTTTCGACCACTCGGGGTTGCCCAGGCTCAGGTCCTCGGCCACCACATGGGGCCACGGCACCCAGGCCCGCCAACCGCCCTCGTCCGGCTCGCGCTGCCAGACCACAGCCAGGTTGCCATTGATGGCAAAGGCGCGGTGCAGCTCTTCAGAGACCTTGGCATTGATTTGCGGCTTGATCCGGTTCCAGTCGAAGAACACCAGGATCAACACCACGGCGGCGATTAACAGAACGAAGCAGGCACTGCTCCAGGCGAGAATTTTACGAGTGCGCGTCATTGCACAGGGCTCCTGATTACGGCTGCGCGTGCCACCGGCAACGCGCGCAAGGACTTAAAGCTTATATGGCTACGACTGGCAAATGGCCTGGGGGTTTAACCGCAGATGGCAATTAGCGGTGAAAAGCGCTTTTTCTGACTGATCCGACAGCTTGCCTCATGGCCAGCGCACCGTTGTTACCCATGCCCGTATCGAAAATACCCACCCCGGTGCAAAAGCGCGTGCTTGAGAGGCGCGATCTAGAGCCTCGGCGCAGAACAATCAATTCTGTTGATTATTACCATTGTGTTTATGAACTTTTATATCGAGATATCGAGAGTAGCATTGCCTCCGTACCCACTTTATCGCCCTCCCAAGGAGCAACTCATCATGAAACGCCAATTACTGCTCAGTGTTGCACTCTCTGTCCTGGCCACCAGTGCTTTTGCCCTGCCAGCTACCGAACAAGCCATCCCACAAGCCAAGGCTGACGCTTCGCACATCGGCCAGACCGTTGCCGAAGGGGGTCGTGATCGCCTGGAACAGAAAGGCCTGGTTGAAGGTGGTTCGGACCGTCTGCAAAAACGCGAATTCGTCACTGAAGGCGGCCGTGATCGCCTGGAACAGAAAGGCCTGGTTGAAGGTGGCTCGGACCGTCTGCAACAACGCGAATTCGTTGCCGAAGGCGGTTCCGACCGTCTGGAAGAAATGCATAAAGCAACGAGCTAAGCCGGTGCTGGCCCTGAAAAAAGCCCGATCCCCTGAGATCGGGCTTTGACTTTGTACGATCCGCACCACCTTTGTCCTGCTTCAAGTTCGACGCCGGTAAAGTTGTTTTGCTAGAGTGCGTCGCTGTCCTTGTCTACAAAGCCCACCCGCCCATGCTGCCCCGCGCCGAACAGAAGCAACAGACCCGCCTTGCCTTGATGGACGCAGCCCGCCATCTGATGGAGGGTGGCCGAGGGTTTGGCAGCCTGAGCCTGCGGGAAGTGGCCAAGAGCGCCGGCATCGTGCCCACCGGTTTTTACCGTCACTTTGCCGATATGGACCAACTGGGCCTGGTGCTCGTCAGTGAGGTCGGCCAGACCTTTCGCGCCACCATCCGCCTGGTACGCCACAACGAATTTGTCATGGGTGGCATCATCGATGCCTCAGTGCGCATCTTTCTCGATGTGGTGGCGGCCAACCGTTCGCAGTTTTTATTCCTGGCCCGCGAGCAATACGGCGGCTGCCTGGCCGTGCGCCAAGCCATCGGCGCCTTGCGCGAGGACATCACCTCGGACCTGGCGGCCGACCTGACGCTGATGCCCAAGCTCCAGCACCTGGATGCCGAGGGCCTGCATGTGATGGCCGACCTGATCGTCAAGAGCGTGTTCGCCACCCTGCCCGACATCATCGACCCGCCCGCGGCGGCCCTGCCGGCGCACCTCACGCCCCAGGCCAAGATCACCCAGCAACTGCGCTTTATCTTTATCGGCCTCAAGCACTGGCAAGGCCTGGGCAGCACCGAGTAGCGCGCTCAACGCACCGCGTGGAAACGCTTGGCCGTGGTGTAGTTCTTCTTCCAGTAATTGTTGGCCAGCGAGTCGATGCGCACGCTCTTGCCCTTGCGCGGCGAGTGAATGAATTTACCCTCCCCCACATACAGGCCGACATGACCGACTTGGCCACTGCCATTGGCCCGGAAAAACACCGCATCGCCGGGCTGCAGTGCGTTGCGCTTGATCGTCGCCGCCGTTGAACGGTGCATCGCTGCCGTGGTGCGCGGGATGACGATGTTGGCTTCAGTCTTGAACAGATAGACCAGCAAGCCGCTGCAATCAAACCCCTGCTCCTGGGAGGTACCGCCCCAGGTGTAGGCGGTACCCAGCAATTGGTGGGCGCGGTCGATCACATTGTCGATGGTCGGCTGCGGCACGGCCTGCAGCGAAGAGCCGAACGGGGCCAGGCCAGTGTTGTTGCGCTTGGTGAAGTTGGCCGAAGCCGATGAAACGATGCCGAACAGACCGACAAGAACTACACATAAAAAAGACTTGAACATGATGAACGTCGCAATGGATTAAACACGGGGCGAAATCCTAGTAAAACGACGCGTAGCATGATGAACGGAAAATCCAAGATTCTCGTAGGACAAATCCCAAACATCACCACCGATAAATACCCCACGTTCAAATCGCCCAATTGGAGTGCCTGCACACCCCGTCGCGCACCAAATTGGATCACCTCCTTCCAGAACGCTCGCCCCGTTTAGTGGCGTAACGCCCAGAACCTACGGCGTTTTCCTACATCCAGCTTGGTTGGCAAGCCCCTTGCTCTAGCCTGTTTATCGCTCATAGCTGGAAGCTTCCCGATGCTGGTGATCCACCGCAAAATTGCGCCCCAATCCACCTGGGCTGCGGAGTTGTTGCTGAACTTCGAAGCCCGCAGCAAAAGCCGTCTGCGCTGTTTCAGTGCCGAGGGCGAAGACGTCGGCCTGTTTTTGGAGCGCGGCCAGCCGCCGCTGCATGATGGTGAATTCCTACAGGCCGAGGACGGACGTGTCGTACGTGTCTGCGCGCGCCCTGAACAACTGCTGCACGTCACCTGCAGCAGCGCCTTCGAGTTGACCCGCGCGGCCTATCACCTGGGCAACCGCCACGTAGCATTGCAAGTGGGTGACGGCTGGCTGCGTCTGCTCGATGACTACGTGCTCAAGGCCATGCTCGAGCAACTGGGCGCCCATACCCAAACCCTCGAAGCGCCCTTCCAGCCCGAGCACGGGGCCTATGGTGGCGGTCATCATCACTCGCGCCACGGTGATGAAGACTTCAACTACCCGCCCAAACTGCACCAGTTCGGCGTGCGCCTGTGAACCCGGCCTGGGCGCTGCTGCGTCTGGCCAGTCCGCAATTGCCGATTGGCGGCTACAGCTACTCCCAGGGCCTGGAAATGGCCGTGGACAATGCCCGTGTGTGCGATGCCGCCAGCGCCCGACGCTGGATCAGCGATCAACTGTTGCTCAACCTCGCGCGTTTCGAAGCGCCGCTGCTGCTTGCCCATTGCCAGGCCGCTGCGGACCACGACTGGGAGGCGCTGCGCCACCTGTGTGAAGAACACCGCGCCAGCCGCGAAACCCGCGAGCTGTTCCAGGAGAGCCGGCAAATGGGCTACTCCCTGCAACAACTGCTCAGCGGCCTGCCGGAGCTGGATGAGCCGGCCCGGCGTTTTCTCGACGCTACCCACGAACCCCACCTGGCCCTGGGCTGGGCACTGGCCGCACGCGCCTGGGCAATCAGCCCCGACGATGCCCTGGCCGCCTGGCTCTGGAGCTGGCTGGAAAACCAATTGGCGGTGCTGATGAAAACCCTGCCCCTGGGCCAGCAAGCCGCCCAACGCCTGACCAGCGAACTGCTGCCGTTGCTGCAACAGGCCCAGCAGGACGCCCGCCAGCGCGATCCCCATCATTTTGGCAGCGCCGCGTTCGGCCTGTCCCTGGCATGCATGGCCCACGAGCGCCAGTACAGCCGCCTGTTCCGTTCCTAGGAGAGCCCCATGAACACACAACCCCTGCGCGTCGGTATCGGCGGCCCCGTTGGCTCCGGCAAGACCGCCCTGACCCTGGCGCTGTGCCTGGCCCTGCGTGATCGCTACAACCTGGCGGTGGTCACCAACGATATCTACACCCGCGAAGATGCCGACTTCCTGGTGCGTAACCAGGCGCTGGCACCCGAGCGCATCATCGGCGTGGAAACCGGCGGCTGCCCGCACACGGCCATTCGCGAAGACGCGTCGATCAATCTGGAAGCCGTAGACCAGTTGAACCGGCGTTTTCCAGGCCTCGACCTGATTCTGGTGGAGTCGGGCGGCGACAACCTGTCGGCCACCTTCAGCCCCGAACTGTCGGACCTGACGATCTACGTGATCGATGTGTCGGCCGGCGACAAGCTGCCGCGCAAGGGTGGGCCGGGGATCTGCAAGTCGGACCTGCTGGTGATCAACAAGATCGACCTCGCGCCGTTGGTCGGCGCCTCGCTGGAACTGATGAACAGCGACACCCAGCGCATGCGCGGCGGCAAGCCGTTCGTGTTCAGCAACCAGAAAACCGGGGTCGGCCTCGAAGAAATCGTCGCCTTTATCGAACGCCAAGGCCTGCTGAGTGCAGCCTGATCCACTCACCAAGGAGCTGTTTATGAGCCTCAAAAAACTGTTTGCCGCCGCCACCCTGCTGCTGGCCCCGGCCCTGGCCTTTGCCCATCCGGGTCATGGCGACAATGGCCTGGTGGCCGGTATCAGCCATCCACTCGGCGGGCTGGACCATTTGCTGGCGATGCTGGCGGTCGGCCTGTGGGCGGCGCAGCAACAAGGCGCGGCGCGCTGGGCGCTGCCGTGTACCTTTGTCGGCACCATGCTGCTGGGCGGCATAATGGGTTTTGAAGGGTTGGCATTGCCAGCCCTGGAAAGCGGGATTGCCGCATCGGTACTGGCCCTGGGCCTGGCGGTGGCCTTGGCGATTCGCCCACCGGTGGCGGTGGCCATGGCCGCAACAGCCGTGTTCGCCCTATTCCATGGTGTGGCCCATGGCCTGGAGCTGCCGGACATGACCAGCCCTTGGGCGTATGCCGCCGGGTTCGTGGGGGCGACGGCGGTATTGCACGCGGCCGGTTATGCGCTGGTGCGGTTCCTGCCGGCTGCAGCGGCGCCGCTGGTGCGGGTGGTGGGGGCGGCTTCGGCGGCGACTGGGGTTTGGTTGCTGGCGGGCTGAATCATGCAGTGCCTGTAAGGCACTCATCGCAGCATGAGTATCTACACAACTCTCTGATACTTCTGGGCTCTGGGTTTTGGGCTGATGTAGGGGGCATATCCATTGCTGCGGCAACGGATATGTACACATACCCAGAAGAGCGAGTTGTGTAGATACTCATGGCTATCGCAGGCAAGCCAGCTCCCACATTTGAAGGGGTTAACACTTCAAATAGGTGGGAGCGGGCTTGCCCGCGATAGCGGTCGCACAGACACCGCCGATCACAAGCCTGCTAACATGCGCGGCAAACACCCCTGCCGTGACGACGCCAGCCGATGCCCATCGCTCCAAGCTCTGCCAACAAGCCTCACTTGAACGCTGTGCTCACGCACTTCAACGACCTGATCGTGCCGCTCTGGCAGGGTCCGGGCTGGAATGCCGAGTTGGCGTTGCCCTATGAGGCGCTGGATGCCGATCACCGCCCCTTGCCCCCGCAGCGCTACCGCGCCATGGCCTGTGCGCGGCAGTTGTACGTGTTTGCCAGCCTGATCGGCGAGCCGGGCCAGGACTTTGCCGAAGAACGTGCCGCGGCGTTGTTTCGCTCGCTGCAACGGCACTTCCACGACGCCGAGCACGGTGGCTGGTTCTACAGCATCGACCCCCACGGCAAGCCGCTGGACAAGCGCAAAGACCTGTATACCCACGCGTTTATCATCTTCGCCTGCGCCCATTACTGGGCCAAGGTCCGTGAGCCGCTGGTGGAATCAGTGCTCAATGCCGCCCTGGAAGTGGTTGCCGAACGCTTTGCCACGGGCGACGGCCTGTATGAGGCGGTAGTGGAGCGTAACTGGTCATCCCTCAAGTCCGGCCCGCTGCAAAACCCGCTGATGCACCTGGCCGAAGGCTTCCTCGCCACCCTCGCGGTACGTGAAGACGCCGCAGTGCAACAGGCCCTGCTGGCATTGGCGACGGCCATGCAGCAGCGTTTCATCGACCGCCAGCATGGGGTGATGATGGAGAAGCCGCTGGGTGCTGTGGATAACTGGTTCGAACCGGGGCACCAGTTCGAGTGGTTCTTCCTCCTGGAGTCCTCACCCGTATTGCGCGGCACTGCGCTGCATGCCTCGCTGAGCCGGGCATTTGCCTATGCCGAGCAGATGGGTGTGGATAACGTGAGCGGCGCCGTCAGTGGCATGTTGGCCCTGGACGGTACCGTGCGTGACGGCACCCAACGCATCTGGGCCCAGGCCGAGTACCTGCGGGCACTGACTTTGCGTGCGGGTAGCGCAGCGGTGCTGCAGCGCCAATTGCTGGCGTTGCAGCAGCATTTCTTGCATGCCCGGGGCTGGAATGAGTGCCTGGATGCCAAGGGAGAGGTGAGCCGCCGGGATATGCCGTCGACTACGCCCTACCATTTGGCGACGTGCTATCAGGGCCTGATCGAATTTTTCGGCTGATCTTTGCGGCCCCTGCGCAGGCAAGCCAGCTCCCACACTTGACCGAGTTCCATCTTTGGAATGCGGTCGAATGTGGGAGCTGGCTTGCCTGCGATAGCCTCACCGCGGTCTAACTGACTATCAGGCAATCCACTTGCGATCGCCGGTAAAGCTGATGGTCAACCAACGCGCCTTGTCCGCCGCGCCCAGCCCTGTGGATATCTCTTCACGCAGCTCATCGAGCGTTGCGACTTTATCCACCGGGTAGTCAGCCGGCAGCACCACATGAATCTCGATAAACCGCGCGCGCCCGTGTTTCTGCACGTAGGACACGTAGTCCTCGAAACCATGCTGGGCCTGGGCCGCGTCCATCACTTCGCGCACCTTGTCGTCCAACTGGTCCGGGGCAATCCCCAGCACATCGCGCAAGGCCGGGCGCAGGATCTTCAAGGCCGGCGCCAGCATGCTCAGGGCCAGCAGGATCAGGATCATGGGGTCGACATACACCGCCCACTCGCCATAGCCCTGGGATTTGAGCAGCAACGCGGCCAGGAAGCTCACCAGCAAGCCCACCGAGAGCATCGCGTCCACCAGCCAACTGATGTTGTCGAACTGGATCAACGACGATTGCAGCTTGCGGTTGCGGTGGCGCACATAGAAGAAGTACGCGAACTCGACCACGGTAAACACCGCGGCGTAGATGATCACCAGCCCCAACTCGATCTCGCGCCCGCCATTGATAATGCCGAACACCCCGTTGAGAAACGCATAGATGGCGATCAACAGCAGGAAACTGCCCTCGATCAGCAGCACCATGGGCTCCAGGTGCCAGTAGCCGAACTGGAAACGGTCGTTGCTTTTCTTGGCGATCAGCTTGGCCGTGATCAGCATCAGTACCTTGATAAAGGTCGCGATCAGCGAGAAAAAGCCATCGAATAAAATGGATTGGGCGCCTGATATCACACCCGTGACAATCCCGGCGATCGCCACGGCGAACATCAGGATGGTCGATTGTTTGAGCAGTGCCTGCTCACCTCGGTTACTCACATATCCTCCTGTCAAAACCTTTAAACCGCTGGGTGCGGTGGGGTTTTCAGGAGTGGAGTGTACCTTATGCCCTGTTTTGACCGATCTGACGCCTTCGCGGGCACGTCGAATCGTCGCACCAGCGGTGCAATGACCCGACTTGCCCGCGAAACACGCGACGCAGTCTCAAGCCTTACTTGGCCCCACGCTCAATCGCAAACCCAGCCCAGGTCTGGCTCACTGGCATCAGTTCCAGGCGGTTGATGTTCACGTGCGCCGGGGTGTTCATCACCCAGAAGATGGTGTCGGCAATGTCCTGGGGCTGGATCGGCTCGGCGCCGACGTAGGTGGCGTCGTAACGCGCCTGGTCACCGCCAAAGCGCACCAGGGAGAACTCGCTCTCGCACAGGCCCGGCTCGATGTTGGTCACGCGCACGCCAGTGCCTTGCAGGTCGCAGCGCAGGTTCAGCGAGAACTGTTTGACGAACGCCTTGGAGCCGCCATACACGTGGCTGCCCGGGTACGGGTAGTTGCCGGCGATGGAGCCCAGGTTGATGATCCCGGCACCACGGCCATGGGCGATCAGGCGCGGCAGCAGCAGGCTGGTGGTGGTCAGCAGGCCCTTGATGTTGGTGTCGACCATGGTTTCCCAATCGTCGAGGCTGCACTTAGGCGCCGGGTCAGTGCCCACCGCCAGGCCGGCGTTGTTGATCAGCCCGCGTAGCTTGCTGAACGACGCTGGCAGGTTGGCAATCGCTTCTTCCATGCCCTTGCGGTCACGCACGTCCACTACCAGGCCATGCACCTCGGTCTGCTTGGAAAGCTCCTCGACCAGCGCATTCAAGCGCTCGGCACGCCGGCCGGTGAGCACCAGTTTCCAGCCGGCCTCAGCGAAGCGACGGGCACAGGCTTCGCCGAAACCTGAGGTTGCGCCAGTAATAAACAGCGTGTTGGACATGGTGTTCTCCTTGCAGGCATCGAGAAAAAATCAGCCAGCAGAATGCCCTTACGCCGCCGTCGCGGCAACCGCTATGCACATAATCCCACGCACACCTGGTCACTTTTTAACCACACCACGTAAAGCCTTGTGAACCGTGGCTTACAGCCATGTGCGCGCAGGTTATCCACAGCTGCGCCCACAGTCTTTGGGGGCAACTGCAAAACCCTCCAGGCCGCTATGTACAAGGCTTTCAGCGCGATTCAAAAAGTTTTTTGCTTGACCTTGGACCCGCCCTATGTAGGCCTGTGCAAAGCAACGCGCCGAGGGACATGGCTCCAGGCCAGTAAATCCGGCCCCTACCAAGGTCTTTCCAGAGTTTAACCACAGACTTATCCACAGGCTCCGGCATCATCTTTCGGTCATATACCTGTGTCTATGAACAGGTTGACAAATCCTGTGCAAGCCCACGAAAAAGCCGCTGATCAAAAAATACTCACCACGCTGCAGGCCACGTAAATAGAGGCTTTCAGCCAGCTACTCCCATGTTACCCACAGCCGGTTCCACAGTGGATGGGGACAAGTCATTTGTGTGACAAAACAGGGATTTGCGGCGGCTATATGTCGCGCTTTGGCAGGTGTGTGGATTTGTTTTCCACAATTTGCCTATGCGCCTGTGGACTACCGAAAAATGTAAGAGCCGGCTCTATGTGGGAGCCGGGCTTGCCCGCGAAGGCCCCCCTCGATTTACCGGAAACACCGAGGGGGATGCATCGCAGGCAAGCCAGCTCCCACACAAAGCCGGCGCCTACAATGGGGGCGGGGTTTAGTGCCCGCCGAGGTAGGCGTTGCGCACTTCCTCGTTCACCAGCAGCTCTTTGCCGCTGCCTGTGAGGCGAATCTCGCCGTTGACCATCACATACGCCCGGTCAGACAGGCGCAGCGCGTGGTTGGCGTTCTGCTCCACCAAAAAGATGGTCATCCCGGTGGCGGCCAACTCACGCAGTGTGGCAAAAATCTGCTTCACCACGATCGGCGCCAACCCCAGGCTCGGTTCATCGAGCAGCAGCAGCTTGGGCCGGCTCATCAGCGCCCGGGCGATGGCGAGCATTTGCTGCTCGCCACCGGACATGGTCATTGCGCGCTGGTTGCGCCGCTCCTTGAGCCGTGGAAACAGCTCGAACATGCGTTGCATATCTTCGCTGGCGTGCTTGTCACCAATCGGGATGGTGCCCATCAGCAGGTTTTCCTCGACAGTCATGTCGGGGAACACCCGCCGCCCTTCCGGGGACTGGGCGATGCCGTTGGAGGCGATGTAGTGGGACGACTTGTGGGTAATGTCCACGCCCTGATACAGGATCTGCCCGGACTCGGCGCGCGGCTGGCCGAAGATCGACATCAGCAGCGTGGACTTGCCCGCGCCATTGGAGCCGATCAGGCTCACCGTCTCGCCTTCGTCGATGTGCAGCGAGACCTTCTTCAAGGCCTGGATCGGGCCATAGAACACGTCCAGGTCCTTCATTTCGAGGATAGGCGTCGTCATACCAACTCCTCTTCATCGGCGCCCAGGTAGGCCGCGATCACTTTCGGGTCGTTGCGGATCGCTTCCGGCCCCCCCTCGGCGATGACGTTGCCGTGGTCCAGCACCACAATGTGGTCGGAAATACTCATCACCATGCCCATGTCGTGCTCGATCAGTACCACTGTGAGGTCGTGTTCGTCGCGCAGCAGGCGAATCATCGCGCT
>Ga0265296_1001885_pt1 | contig 22420 bp, 21 predicted proteins | sample MunlanPumphouse1_FD_189073 | JGI IMG/M metagenome (GOLD analysis project Ga0265296, IMG submission 189073) | Groundwater microbial communities from a municipal landfill in Southern Ontario, Canada - Pumphouse #1 | ecosystem: Environmental > Aquatic > Deep subsurface > Groundwater | place... | reverse complement strand
CTTTTCTTGTATGTTCCGTTCTTCTTGATCGATCGAGAATTACAACTAGGACATATTTTTCATGGTACAACGGGAAAAATCAGAGCATATCTTGGCTTTCCTAAAAGGAAAACTCCTTATTTCAGCCCCCAAAATCTTCCATTAAGCCGACTATTTGGATTTCATATTACACAACAGCAGCGCCCTTTCAGGGCGCGGGGTGCGCGATAATTTAGGTATTACCCGGCGCAAAGGACTTGAGCTCCGCTCCGGCGATTTCCCGCTCGTTCCAGGGGATCTGGCCGCGCTTCGTCATCATCATCACGTCGGTGCCTTTTCCGCAGAGGAGGACTGTGTCACCGGGCTTCGCCTGCGCGAAGAGGAAACGCATGGCCTCGAGCCGGTCGGAGATCCTGATGCAGAAACGATCGGGGACGGACTGAGCACGGTCAAACGACTCTCGGCCGATGAATCGGGGGAATGAGGACGGGATACCGGAGAGCACGTCATCAATGATCTTCTCCGGGTCTTCGGTGTAGGGATCCTCGTTCGTGACGGCGATGATGTCCGCGAGTCGTGCGCAGATCGCGCCGACCACGGGACGTTTCTCGGGCATCCGGTCACCGCAGCTCCCCGTGAGGACGAGGATGCGGTTGCCGCCGGCGACGATCCTCGCTGCCGCGAGCGTCTGCTCGTACGATGCGGGCGTCACGGTGAAGTCGACGAAGACGGAGAACGGTTGCCCCGCAGAGATGCGTTCCATGCGCCCGCCGGCGCCGCGGAATGTCCGCAGCGCAGAGACGGCCTCAGCAGGATCGATCCCCAGTGCCATCGCCGCACTGACGGCACAGAGTGCGTTCATCAGATTGAACGTGCCGGGGAGATGGAGATGGAGCTCGAAGGAACGGCCATCGATGACGGCGGTTGCCTGACACTCTGTCCCGTCGCCCCGGATGCCCCGGAGCTGGCGAGAGGGCGAGTAGATGACCACGCGCGCCGAGGGGATGGTTTGGCAGTGCCCGAAGGATCGGTCGTCGGCGTTGAGCACCTTCGTTCCCCGTCCGCGCAGGGCCTTGAAGAGAATGGCTTTTGCGGCGAGGTACTTTTCCATAGTCCCGTGGTAATCCAGGTGCTCCGGGGAGATGTTCGTGATCACCGCGACCGTCGGTGTGATCCCGGAGAGGCGGCCCTGGAGGAGGCCGTGGGATGACGCTTCGATGATTGCATGCGTACAACCCTGCAGCTTCAAACGCCGGAGGAACGACTGGAGCGTCTCGGCGCTGACGGACGTTTTCTGCGTGGGATTGGGCTCCCGCATTCCCTCCACATCGAAGAATGCCGTGGAAACGGCGCCGGCGCGGATACCGGCGGCACCGAGGATGTGCGAGAGCATGGCGACCGTCGTGGTCTTGCCGTCCGTTCCCGTGACGCAGAGCACGGTGAGTGAGCGGGCGGGGAACCTCGCGCGCGCCGCCGCGAGCCATGACCGTGTCCGGTGGTAGAGGAGGCGCAGCGGATGCGTATCCGGTATCAGCTTCTTGAGAGCGCGGATCATGCGCGGTGCAGGATAGCACGGACCTGCCGGATGTCGCGGTGGATCTTCGTCTTCAGCGCTTCGACCGACGGAAATTTCTTGATGTCTCGAAGCTTCGCCACAACGGTGATGTGCACCGTCGCGGGTCTCTGCCGGGGAGTCGCGTCAATGACGTGCACCTCGAAGGAGTCGGAATCGGAGAAGACCGGACGAGGGCCGAAGTGCATCGCTCCCATGTGGCGCTCGCTCTTAAACTCGATCCAGCAGGCGTACACCCCGTGCGTGAGGGAGGGCGGGGCGGCCTTCAGGCTGATATTGATGGTGGGCACACCCAGGACACGTCCTCTGCCCGCTCCTTCCACGACCGGCGCATCACGAAGCTCGATGGGCTTCTGAAGGAGGCTGGCCTTTGGTCGCACGTTGTTCTGCATGCTGCCGTACGCCACGTATTCTATCGAATATTTTTCGGAAACTCCCGGGATTTCCACGCGCCATTTCTTCGAATGCTTCTTTTGCCGAACGGGCATCGCCGCGGAGTTCCGCAACGGATTTCCTGCCGGGGAGGGGGAGGGGGATGAGCGTTGCCGCCTTGAGACCCGTTTTCAGCGTGCTGCCGAGAAGCGAGAGAATCTTCTTCGCGGACCACTGCGAAATGCGCAGGATATTCTCGAGAGGCAGGCGCACCCCTTCCTTGAGAGTTTCCGCCACCATAGTGCCGGGGACACCGAAGACGTCCTTCTTCGCTTGAGCTTTCGTCGCATCTGAAATTCTCTTGAAAGGGTCTCTCGTGTTCGGCAGCACGACGTTCTCCCAGATCTTCGTCGGAATATCGGTCATGATTGTGTGTATGTGATCTAGTATATTATACAATAAAATACCTCAATAGACTACGTTTTATTGAGGAAGTGCTCCTGATTCTGCAGTGGATGCCGCCATGACCCGTTTCTCTCGCCCATAACCGTCCTCACTCCGCCCTGCGGGGCACCTCTCTCCATTGCGATGGAGAGAGGGAATCTCAGGACAAGAACAACGGAAGTCACCCTTCTCCACCGCAGTGGAGAAGGGTTGGGGATGAGGACGGGGCGAAGCCATGATGTTTCATCCTCCTGTTGTTAATTTGAAGTAGCTGATCGAGAACGGGTAGAAGGGGAGGAGGCGCACGTGGATCTTACCCAAGTACACGCCGCTCCCGGTTTGTACGATCTCCTGGAGCACGGGCCGCAGCCAGAGCGGGTTCGTGTTCACTCCGTAGTCCATGCGGAGGATGGTTTTTTGCGTATCGAAAAGACCTGCACCTTCCGAGACAGCGAAGGTGTACCGGCGGATGGTGTTGCCGCGATCTTCGAAGAGATCCATGCCCGCCTTCGATGTCGCGGAGAATTCCTTGCCCTGCCACGAAGGGGAGATGCCTCCTGCGGTGATGCGGGTGATACCGCTGAGCGGAGGGGAGGGGAGATAACCGTTCTCGAATGCGCGCTGGTCAATGGAGCTCCGTACCATCCACGTGAGGACGAAGCCCGCAACGAGGACGAGTGCGATGATCAGGAGGGAGGCGGCGCCGATGGCACGCAGGAGGAGGCTTAGGAAGCGGAGCATGGAGGTATCGTAAGTGAAAAACCGCATTGAGAGAATGGGGAATTATTCATCTCGTCCTTTGGGCTCGCGCTCAGCTCGAATTCACCTCAGAACTTGTGCACTATTCCTTTCTGCTAGAATCCGCTCCACTCTATGGACAAAACTGCCTCAGATCAGGCTGCACTCACGAGTTGCCAGGCGAAAGGACTCGATATGCTTGAGCGCCAGGGGAATGTCTTCCTCACTGGCGCGGCCGGTACCGGCAAGAGCTTCTTGCTTCAGCGTTACCTGGGAGGGAAGCCCACAGAGAGCTTCCCCATCGTAGCCAGCACAGGTGCCGCCGCCGTCCTGGTCGGAGGGAGAACATTCCACAGCTTCTTCGGCTTGGGAATTCTGGAAGGCGGGCCTGACGCCGCAGTTGTCCGTGCCTTGAGGAGCCGGAAACTCATCAACAGGCTCAATCGCGCGTGCTGTGTGATTATCGATGAGATATCGATGCTGTCTGGTACGACATTGAAGGCGGCAGAGACAGTCGCCCGCAGAGCTCGAGGCAAAAATGAACCATGGGGAGGACTGCGGATCATCGTCGTCGGAGACTTTGCGCAGCTCCCTCCCGTCACACCAAATAATGAGGGTAAAGATTGGGCGTTCCTCCATCCGGTGTGGCAAGAGAGCGACTTCCAGCCGGCGCTCCTCTCGACCGTCATGCGCACGCAGGACATTGAGTTTCTGACGATCCTGAATTTTGTTCGTGATGGAATTGTGAATGATGCAGTGCAAGAATTTCTTAATCAACGCATGACAACGTCAACCGAACATGCGGAAGGAACTCGCCTGTATCCCCATCGCGCACAGGCGGAAGTCTTCAATTTGAGACGGCTCGAGGCAATTACGCACCCGCTCCGTTCGTTTCAAACGCAGTACATTGGAAAAGAGAAATTCATCGAGGCGGCGAAGAGAGTAGTTCCCATTCCCGAAACACTGCTCTTGAAGGAAGGAGCGCTCATCATGATGCGCAAGAACGATGTCACGGGCGGGCTGCACTACGTCAACGGCAGCTTGGGGTACATTCAGGATATCACGGACGATTCTTTGGAGATCAAACTCTTCTCCGGAGAGAAAATCGAAGTAGGCAGGGAAAAATTTTCCTCTCTCGACGGCGATGGCAACGAGGTCGTCGCTGCGTGGAACTTTCCCGTCACGCTTGCCTGGGCGACGACGATTCACAAGGCTCAGGGTGCGTCGCTCGATTGCATGATCGTTGATCTGCATAGGCTTTGGGAACCGGGACAGGCATATGTAGCCCTCAGTCGTGTGCGATCAGGGAACGGGCTCATGATCGAGCGTTGGAGTCCGGCTTCCATCCGCGCCGAGCCGCTCGTCACGCAGTTCTACAACAAACTTGCCGATCAAGCCAAAAAATATATTCCCCGATCGCTCTATGCTCCACCGCGCGCGAAGCAGGAAGCATCCGGCGAAAAACGAAGTGCCGGACCCGTGCGGCGGCAACGAGCGCAAACAATCGCGCGGCTCATCAAAGAAAAAGTGAGTATTGCGAACATCGCGAAGCAATGCGGCGTCAAGCCCGAGCGGATCATTCTGTATATTGAGAAACTCCTCGCCGTAGGTGGTGCGAAATTCGATCTTCAGTACCTTGCATCGAACATTCCTGATCGGCAGAAGATCGGTGATGCATTTGATAGCTGTGGCCATGATTTGCTGAAGCCGGTGTTCGATGCGCTCAGCGGCAGGGTTCCTTACGACACCTTGCGTCTCATCCGCTGTGTTCGATATTCATCTCGGCGCGGCCGCGCCGCGACGGACGCCGAGATCATGGAAACAGCTGATAATCCAAAATTTACAGATTCTCCGAACAAGCCGTTTCTCGCCTGATTTTGAACATACCCACCACTCGCACTCACTATATTGTGGATCACGGTTTATGTTTCAGTAGTCCGACCAGCAATGAGAGCTTCATATTTCTCTGCCAGCTGATACCGGCGTGCTTTCTTCGATGGATCGGCGATCATCAGGAAACCGGCGTCCACCCATTTCAGGCATAACGCGGATACTGCTCTGGTTGATATGCCGAAGAATCTTGCTGCGTCGCTGGATGTGACGGTTTTCATCCGCGTGAAAAGCGAGAGCGCCTTCCGTTGCTGTGGCGTGAGTTCGCGGAGCGCAGTTGTCTGATCTGGTTCGTTTTGTCGCTGCGCTTCCTCAGCTCGACTGCGAATCCTGGCAAAGCTGTCGGCCATGCCGATGCAAAAGTAGGTGAGAAACGGCGTGATGTCAGCCTCGGCACGACCGGAGTAGTAGTTATGACTTGTACCGACGGCTAATGCGTCGTAATAGCCCTGTAGATGCTGTGCGTAATACTCTTCCAGTGAATAGATGCCGTGCAGCCCGTACCCGCCGCGATGCAGGATGAGAGTTGTGAGCAATCGTGCAGTGCGTCCGTTTCCATCGTAATAGGGATGGATCGTTGCGAATTGATAATGTACGAGACCGGCAATGACAGGCACAGGCAATTCGTTACGCTGCAGCTCTGTCACAATCCATGCGATCAAGTCCTTCATGAGAGTAGAAACGTCCTTCGCTTCGGGCGGCAGGTACACCATGCCACCTGTGCGACCATCACGAATCACGTTCTGGCCGTCACGATATGAGGTCGGCGTCTTTCGACCGTTGAGCACGAGGCCGTGAATGGTGCGGACAGTCCGCTCGGTCAGGGGTTCTTTCCTGGATGCTTCTTTCAAGATAAACCCCATCGCTTTGTAGTAGTTCCGTACCTCCGCTTCATCCCGCTCGCGGCCTGGAAAGCGGCCACCGCCTTCGATCACCTCCTCCACCTGCGATGGACTGAGCTTATTGCCTTCGATCTGGGTTGAAAAATGCGTCGAGAGGAGCCGGGCAGTTCTGCGCAGGGAGTCCAGCATGGGCACTGTAAGCGGCAGACGTGTGACGGCCTGGCGGCAAGCCTCGATTTCCATGAGGGCTTTGGTGATCGCCGGTGTCAGCGGGAATCTAGGTTTGAACATGCGAAATCTCTAGAATACAAATTCTACAGGTATGCGAATAAAACGTCAATAAAACGTCATGAAAAGAGACGGACGTCTTCTTCAGGCCGGTGTTCGATGCGCTCGGCGGCAGGGTTCCCTACGACACCTTGCGTCTTGTCCGTTGTGTTCGTTCAACCTGCTGTCCCGTAAAAAACTGGGGGTGTATTCAGCAACTGCGGCTTGACATATCGGTTCAAAGACCGTTCCCAGTGCAGTGATGTGAGTGGGGCACCCCAGAACCGCCGCATCACCTATATTTGTGGGTCTATTAGACCCAGTGTTTCCTGCTGCTTTGTCCCCATTCGCTCCTTCGGGGGGACACAGTGTCTTCGGCCTCGCGCATCGCCCTTCGTGCTCGCGCTCAGCTCGAATTCAACTCAGTGTTTGTGAACTATTCCTTGTCCCGCTCGCCCTTCGGGCTCCCGGGACACCCTCCTTCGCTGAAGCTACGGACGGGCAGGCCGTGTCTTCGGACTCGTCCGTCGCGCTTCGCGCCTGGAGTGGAGAGAAATCTCGGCGTAGCTGTAAGCGAAGCCGGATGGCGGAGAGGGTGGGATTCGAACCCACGAGACCCTATAGGGGTCTAACGGTTTTCAAGACCGTCGCCATCGACCACTCGGCCACCTCTCCATGTGTATTCTACAGCACCGACTCCGCGAGCCAATCAAGGTAGGGCTTGTTCCCGCCAGTGATGGGGATGCTCACGACGCATGGGCAATCATAAGAGTGCAGCTCACGGATGCGCGTCGTCACGCGCTTCAAGAGCCGGGTCGTCGTTTTGAGGATAAGGAGCGCCTCGCGAGCAGTTTCGACCTCGCCTTTCCAGCGGTAGACGGAATCAATGGCGCCGAGAACATTCGCGCAGGCCGCGAGGCGTTCCTCCACGAGTGTCCGTCCGATTGAGCGCGCTTCGCGCCTGCTCGGCGCAGTGACGTACACGATCGTTGCCGTTTCGAGCCCGGGTCGCTGTTGCCTCATGGTGCGGTGTGGTAGGTTGGGTGACAATAATTGTACGCTCAGAGTCTCCGGCAGGGGAAATTTGTATTGTGAACTGCCACACAGTTAACGGTATACTTGGAGTCAGTGGAGAGGTGGCCGAGTGGTTGAAGGCACCACACTGCTAACGTGGCAGGCCGTAAGGCCTCGAGGGTTCGAATCCCTCCCTCTCCGCCACAGTTGAATTCGAGTTGAGCGCACGCACGAAGTGCGATGCGTCGCCTCTACAGTCCTTTTTTGTTCTCCATTCTCATCGCCTCGAGGAGGACGGGATAGGTGACGATTTCACTGCTCAAGCCATAGACAGTGGTGACGGGCAGGACATTCCCATTGAGTGCGTAGGTGATATCGATGATCGAGAGGACGAAGTCGGACACGATGATGCAGCCCATGCTCCGGTAACGATCCGTCCGTCCGAGCATCGTGTCCCCGTACGCGTGCGCGTGGATGCCGTACGACGTCTCCTCGATACTCCCGTACCTGAACAACCGGAAGAACATCCCGAGTTTGCCGAAGGTAATACGGTCACCCTTCGTCTCTTTCGACAGTGCCATCCACGACCGGTTGGGCGTCGCCGCATCGTACGTCCTCCCGATGTACCTGACCGTGCGGCGTTGTCCGGTGACGACGGGGAAGGAAGCGTAGCCGCCGTCCCGATGCACCAGATAGCCCATGTTCTCTTTCGTATCGACGACGAAACCGTCTCCGGACTGTGCCTGCCATTCCTCGAGGAGGGTAGGGGGGACCTCCTGTGGGAGGAGGGTTTGCGCCGAGGCTGTGAGCGGCATCACTGCACTCAGGAACACAGCACAGGAAAGAAGCCGATTGCAGCGTTGAGGTGAGAACGGCAAAGTAGCATATTCTAAGTAAAAATTCCGATTTGTCAATATCCTGTATTCCTCGGTAGCATGCTGCTCTACTTAGGCTACTCATCCTTTGTAAAACCATGCACGTCGGGATCATCACCTACGATTTCTCGCCTCCCATCGGGGGACTTGGGTCCGTGGCGGTGCATCAGGTACAGATGCTCAGGAAGGCGTTTCCGCAGAATCGTTACACGGTATTTTCCCCGAGCGCCGGTGCGGATGATCGAGTCTCCATTCTCGCCTCGATGCGATGGAAGAAGAAGGGAGGCTGCCCGCTCTTCTCGCTCCTCCTCGCGTTCAGGATCGAAGGACTCATCCGACGTTACGGTCTCGACCTTCTCCACGTGCATGCGGGATCGGGAGGAGTGTTCCTCTTTAAGAAGCCCTCCCGGCCGGTCGTGGTCACGGCGCACCACAGCTACCTGCAGGAAGTGGAGCTCGTCTATGCCAGACATCCTGTCCGGAGGCTGTGGAAACGGTGGATGGCCTTCCTCGAAAAACGGACCTATGCGTTCGCCGACCGGATCATCTGTGTCTCTCGGGACACCGCGGATGTCGTGGTGCATCGGATGAACATCCCGCAGGAGAAGGTGACAGTGATCGAGAACGGCATCCATCGGGTCTCCGAACTTCCACAGGAAGAGCGCGATCCGCTCCTCGTGCTGTACGTCGGGAGGCTGGAGGAACGGAAGGGGATCTGGGTGCTCCTCAAGGCGTTTGAAGAGGTGCGAAGAAAGGTTCCGCATGCGCGCCTGCGCCTGGCGGGGGAGAATCTCCTCGGGGGCGCATTGCGCCAGTACATCGGTGCGCAGGGCCTCGGTGGCGCGGTATCGGTGATGGGATACCTCCATTCGCCGATGCTGAGGCGCGAGATGCTGCGCGCGGCGGTGCTCGTCGTCCCGTCGCTCGTCGAGGGATTCGGGCTCATCGCCGCGGAAGCGATGCTCCTCGGGACGTGCGTCGTCGTAAGCGATTGCCCGGGACTCAGGAGTATCGTCACGCACGGGAAGACGGGACTGGTTTTTCGGTCGCAGGATCCGCACGATTGCGCGGCGTGCATCGTGCGTGCGCTTTCGGACCGCGAGCTCAGAATGACACTCGAGGCGGAGGCGAAGAGGGAGGCGATGGAGCGCTTCTCGCCCGGGGCGAGGACAGGAGATTTGCAAAGGGTGTTCGATGTCGTCGTGCAGCGGAAACAGAAGAACAAATAGAGAAAAATGTTATTGTTGCATGGCTACATGGTTGCATGGTTGGCAAGCAACAAACCGAGCGTTTCGCTTGCGAGCCATGTAGCCATGCAACCATGCAACCATTTTTCAGAGCTTCCCTTAAGGTATTTTGTACATATGCAGCACATTCCCGTTCTCCTCGAAGCCTGTATCAGCCTCCTCGCTCCTTCACGGGGCGATCGGATGCTGGACGTGACGGTCGGTCTCGGCGGCCACGCAAAAGCTCTCCTCACTGCCGCGGAAGGTACTCTGCTCGTCGCCATGGATGCGGACGGAGAGAATCTCTCTGCCGCACACCGGGAACTGCAATCCTTCGGAGAACGGGTGATATTGCTCCATGGGAACTTTCGTTCTCTCCCTCACTGCCTTCCAGCGGACAATAGATCGTTCGATATCATCCTCGCGGATTTGGGGCTGAGCTCTCCGCACATTGATGACCCTTCGCGCGGTTTCACGTTTAGGGAGGATGCGCCGCTCGACATGCGTTACGATAGGTCAGAGGGGATGACGGCGGCGATGCTCCTCGCGTCCGTCGATCGAAAACGTCTCGCCACACTCTTCAGGGAACATGCGGAGCTTGAGCGCGCCCCGAAACTTGCGGACGAGATCATCGCGCGACGGCGTGACCGTCCCGTCCGTACGAGCCGCGATCTCCGTGAAGTCATAGCCGCTGTCTACGGCTACCGTGCGGAGTCCGTGTTTTCACAAGTATTTCAGGCGCTGCGGATCGAGGTGAACGACGAACGCAGAGCACTCGATCATCTCCTCGCTGCAGTACCGGCGCTCCTCGAGCCTGGCGGGAGGTGCGCGATCATCAGCTACCACTCGCTCGAGGATCGTTCGGTGAAGCAGGCCTTCAGGACACTGACAGAAGAGCGCCGTGATCCCGTGACCGGCGTGGCGACCGGTGGCACACTTTTTGAGCTTCTCACGAAACGGCCCGTCAGGCCCGGTGTGGCGGAGGTGGCATCGAATCCGCGTTCGCGTTCGGCGCGCTTGCGTGCAATCCGGAAAAAGGAGTTGTATACTGACCTCCGCTCTCTCGTATGACGGGTTTCATTCCAGTGGTGTCTCTTCCGGCTGTGACCATGGTGCCGCGGCGTCATTCGCTCGGTCGCATGATGTCGAGCAGCACGGTGCTGCTTCTCTTCGTCATCGGCGCGCTGATCATCGTCCTCGCGCTCATCATTCTCTTTCACCATAACCTCAACGCCACGAAGGGGTACAAGCTGCGTTCCCTGGAACGCGAGCGTACGGAACTGCTCCTCCAGCAGGAGGTGCTCAACATGCAGATCGCGAAGTCGCAGTCGCTTGCGGCCCTCCAGAACGACCGGCAGATTCTGGGGATGCAGAAGCCGACGAAGCCGAAGTACATCCGTGCGAATTCGCCGATCGCGGAGCTGCCATGACGAAGCTATAAGCTTGAAGCTTAAGTTCTCAGTCTAAGGAACCTCTGGACAGCAGCGCCTTTTCAGGCGTGGCGCCTCATAACACAATCTCACTCAATTTCCTGACTTTCTGGAACTGCACCCCCTTAAGCTTTGCGAAGTGTTTCGCTCCGCAGCGCACCTTCATGTCCTCGGATGCCCGTATGTCTTCAGCGTTTAGTGATGACTTTGTCTCTGCGACGAAGTACACCCGCTCGTCCTTCTGAAAGACAATAGCCCAGTCGGGGTTGTACTTGCCGATGGGGGTCTCGACAGTGAACCAGCCTGGAAGCTTTACATAAAACCGGACATTGTTTGCGCTTTCTAAATCATGCATGAATAAACGCTCAACGTCGGATGCGGTCTTCACATAGTCGTACAACGTCCGCTCTTGGCTTTGCACCTTCACCATATCTTCCAAGTAGCCCTGTAGGTCTGCGTCTTCAAATAGGCGCATTTCCCAGAAGTCCCCCGCAATCTTCTCATACTGGATTCCGTCCACCATAAGCGCACGCAGAATCAGGTTGATTTCATGCGCTGCCGTGTCCATGAACTGCTGTGGGTTCTTCAGAATATCGGCCACCTTTCCCGACTCCAAAATGATATGGCAGATGGTGTCCTTGGTCAGTCGGGTCTTGTCCTGAACGTAACTTAGAATGTCGGGGATGCCACTCACATTCGCCTCCACGATTTTCTCGTCAACGTCACGGAACTCCGCGCTGATGCCCTCTTTCGTCATGCGGAGCGCGCCTTTCAGGTAGCGGATTCTCGGCGCGGTGACCTCCTTGGCGGCTATGGCTTTCGCTGCCTCGCTGATGAGCTTCTGGGTGTCGTAGGACACTTGGTAGCGCGTCTTGTGTTTGATGCGCTCCCAAAGGGCTTTGAAGTTCTCGTCGAGTTTGTAGCCCTTCCTGAGCGTGATGCCGGTACGCTCATGGGCATTCTTGATTCGACCTAAGAAGGGCACCCCGCACTCTTGCTCAATCTCGGTCTGTAGCGTCTTGGCAAAGTCCTCGTAGCTCTCATTCGCCGTCACGGTCAGTACGTTCGTCTCCCTGTCCTGCACACGCTCTCCCTGTTGATTGACTGGTAAGCGCAAGCCGCGCCCGATTTCCTGACGCTTCTTCATGTCGGAACGTGTTTCATTCAGTGTACAAATCTGAAAGACGTTGGGGTTGTCCCAGCCTTCGCGCAATGCCGAATGACTGAAGATGAAGCGAAGCGGCACGTCCGACGACAATAATTTTTCTTTGTCCTTCATAATCAGGCTGTAGGTGTCGTCATCGTCCTTGGTCGTGCCGTTGGTATCTTTCAACGTGCCTTTCTTGTCTTGTGAAAAATATCCGTTATGCACCTCGGTCTGCGCGTACGGGATGATCCCCTTGTACTGCGGACGGTTGGACACTTCCTTGAAAGACTCCTCAAACCAGATCGCAAACTTGCCTTTGATCGTCGTGCCGTCCTTGTACTCGCGGTAATTGGCGACGCGATCAACGAAGAACAGGGAAAGCACCTTGATTCCCTTGTCACGCAGGCTGCGCTCCTTCGCAAAATGGGTCTCAACGGTCTTCTGTATCTGCAAGCGCATCACTGCTTCGCGATTGCCACCCTGGGTCTGTCCGGCGGCAAGCATATTGCCGTTGCTGAACGTGACGGTCTGCAGTTTCACATCCACGGCGGCGACGGTATAGCCGTTATGATATACCTCGCGCAGATTGCTGAGCTTGTACAGATCGCTCTCGGACGCACCCCTCGGACTCTTATGGATGCTCACGGTTTTCCGCTTGAGCCCGCCCTCCGTATTCACGTCGATTTCGAGTCTGACGGTAATGGAATTTTTTGAGGACGACACGCGGACCAGTTTCGCGTACGCGTCATTCATGCCGCTTTCATCGAGCACGCTGTCGACTTCGATCTTCTTCACCAGTCCTAAGTCATACGCTTTCACAGGGTCAAGCCGATAGACAAGGTTGTAATGATTCTTGTGCGTTGCCGAATACCGGAGCGTGCAGAGTGGACGCAGGTTCCCCACGGCTTTCTTCCGGATATCCGTCTCCATGTTCTGCGGCTCGTCCACAATCACGATGGGGCGGGTCGCTTGCAGATAGCGGATAGGCACACCCCAGTCGCTGTTCTGGTAAATGATGTTCGTTTCCTCCTTGGCGAACGAATCTATGTTGATGACGAGCACTTGCAGGGTATTCGTGGTGGCGAAGTGCTTTATCTGCCCGCGCTTCTTGGGATCGTAGACGCGGAAGTCCATTTCGGGTTTCTCATACAAGGTGTCGAAGTGTTCCCGCGTGATTTGCAGGTTCTTCAGCACACCTTCCTTGATGGCGATGCTCGGCACGACGATGATGAACTTCCTGAAGCCGTATCGTTTATTCAATTCATGGATGGTGCGAAGGTACACATAGGTCTTGCCCGTTCCTGTCTCCATCTCCACAGAAAAATTCAGTCCCTCCAAAGCATTGGATTTCTCAATACCATTACGTTTCTGAATCCTGTGCAGGTTCTGAGCTATGCCCTTTTCGTCCAGCAAAAGATTATTACCGATGAGTAATTCCCCCTCGAACTGGAGCTGGCCTGCCGGTTGCTTTATTTGTAGCTCGAAATCCCCTTTATTCAGCGGCTGCCCCTCGAAAATATCCACGATGGCACTGATGGCGTCGAGTTGGAAAGCCTGTGAGGGGTCAAATTGGAGCTTCATTTCTAGGAGAAGAAAGGCTCTGCTTCATGGGCAGATAATTTTCTGTACTTACTACTTTTCTCCCTGTTTTTTCCTCCAGCTCTCGTCGGGCCTTTTTGGCAATGCCGCCGCCTTTTTTCCCCGCAACTGCATTTTCGTCGAGGCCTTTTGCTTCCATACTCTCTGCGATTTGTCGGGTAGAAAGCTCAGCCAGAGCGGTAAAAATCAGTTCCGCTTCGCTCATGTGGTCGCGCAGATTTTGGGTCTTCAATCCCTTGATGACTTTATGTTCTCTCACAGTAACCTCAGACCACTCTTGATGGATAAGATTGGTCAGTATCGCGTACTCCTGGCCTTCTTTCACGTCGTGGGTACTCCAGAAATCAGTGAGTTTGTTCCGCGTTTCTTGCCCCATCATTCGCTGCTGAATCCATTTGTCGCTCCTGCCATGCTTTTGCCAGTTCTCCCGGGCTCTGTTCAGTGATTGTTCTGGATCGGCTATTTCCTGCATGCGCTCATGCCCTACTTTCGCAAGCCACAACTTGAGAGGCTCTGCTTTTGGTGAAGGCACAGATTGAATAAGCCGGAGCAAGGTTTCGGCATTTGCCACATCAGTTTTGTAGAATTTTCCGTCGGCAGACTGCATTTTCAGTTGGTCACATTTTGTGACCAACTCACTTCCTTCCTTCTTCAAACGTCCTTTCATTGTCGTCCAATAGCTTTTTGCTTTTTTAAAATTCGGTTGATCAATAAGAACGCTGATAACATCAATGATAGAAAAGTACCATTGTTCATGATGCCAGGTCTTCCGTATCTCTTTGCCGTGAAAAAGGGCAAGGCGCGTTGATGGGAGGGATGGAGTAGTCATAGGTGAACGATTGTACACCAAAGAATTGGCAAGAACAAGAGGGGTTGGTAGGCCTGTGAAGGGCCGAAGTGGAGCTTCATTTTGTGACTGATTTAGCCCCTTTTAGCTTTAGAAAAGTCTTAATGGTATTAAGTAAGAGATAGAAAAACCATGTCAAATATGGTTCGGGTAACTCCATTTGCTTATTGTTGTGATGACGAATGCTATATTCGTTGAGCATCTTAAAAATCAAATTTTCGTCTGCCTGAAGGTGCGGAATTTCCTTCAATTCCTTACGAACGTGTTCCAGCAAATCACCCAGTTCTTTGATTGCTCGCTTTTTGTCTTCTTCAGTTGCGTTTCTCTTGAAGAAAAAATAAATGGCATCTGTAATCTTCTGCTCCGCAGATGGAATTGCATCAAAAGGAACATTCTCATTCACAAGCATATCCATCCCATCTTCTGGCTTATGACGGATGACACCATCATCCCATGACATTTCATAACCATAACTATTCAGAGCATCCTTGTTTAGTTGAAATGCAAAAATTTCACGCACATCTTTATCAGCAATGTGATCCTTCAAAAATTGGTACGCGCATTCCAACATGTCAAATAAATCGTTTTCGGTTTGAATATTGCTTTCAAAAGCTAACGGATTTAATGTTAATTTTTTTGTTTTGGCAAGAAAATAGTGCTGTATTCCATCGTGATCAAGGATCGGCTCTCTGAAACGGTTGCTGCTCGTCATTACCCTTAAGAAGTCTCGGAAGCGCTTATTGCAAAGCTGTTTTAATACTGCAAAATCTACGCTCTTTTTCTTGCCAGTTTTTCTTTCTGAATAAAGCAAATTATTCATATAACTCGGAAATCAATCTTGGCCGATTCCATCTGAAGCGCGGTGTTCGTTTTCAGTTGGTCATTTCCCTTGAAGCTCCTGTCCAGACAAATGACCTTCTGCGGTTTCCCTGCGATGATGGCATCCGCAAACGCCCGTGACATGCTCTGTTCCAGACACACAATCACCTTGTCTCCGTCCAGCGCATAGTACTTCTTGCCGTCAGCCTTCCTCACTTCCACCGACACATTCAGGTCGAGTCCGGTCTTAAGCATAAGTTCGTACAGTACGTTTTCCTGCGTGCTTGCGGCTTTCAAGTTGTCTATGAACATGTGCATTTGCTCGGCCAATTTCTTTGCGTCCGTGACAGAGCTGCGCCAGATTTTGAAGTTGCTATCGTCTAGTTTCAGCACCTTGAAACCACAATCAATATCCTTTCCGGTTTCTTTTTTTATTTTTTTGCCAGCACGACGAATGCGCTCTTTCGCGATATCCGCAATCGTATTGAAGCCCGCTTTTTTAGGTTCACTGTCTTCGTCACATTCTTCTCTGATTTGCACTGATATGCAGCGACGGTTGCCATGATCCTTTGCATTGAGAGCCATCACAGCGTGAGCCGCTGTGCCTGACCCTGCAAAGAAATCCATAATTATGGCTTCTTTGTCTTCAAAGAAGTAACTAACCAAATGCTCAATAAGTGCTGACGGCTTAGGAAAAGAGAATACTTTTCCATTTCCGAATAATTCCTCGATTTCAGACGTTCCTTGTTGAGTATAAATGCCGTCGATAATCGAATACGGTTTAGCCCCTCTCTCAATCCCTTCTTCATCTTTTAAATATTGTTTATAGTAAACCGAGTATGTATCGCCCTTTTTTACAAAAACAAGTTCGTCATTTTTTAGTGCAGATTCAACTCTTTGTCTTTCCCATTGCCATTGTTTATCAGGCCAAATTTCATGGCCTTTCAATTTGATTGGGTATTTCAAATTAGGTCGTGGATCCATGCTATTCGTCCAAAGAGGTTGTGTTCTATAGGGGCCTCGCAGTTCGTGTTTATCATCCTTGAATTTGTAGTACTTAAGTGCCTCTTCCGAAGGGGGCAACTCAATCGCACCCAAGGCATCCTTACTACGGGCATAGCACAGAATATACTCATGGAGTCCAACCACATGTTTTACTTTGGCACCACCTCCATACGCCTTCTTCCAAACGATCTGGGCAATGAAATTTTCTTCGCCAAATATCTCATCAAGTATTGCTCTTAAATTTTTTACTTCTGCGTCATCAATACTCACAAAAATCGCCCCGTCCTCACGCAGTAAATTCCGCGCAAGAAACAGGCGCGGGTACATCATCGAAAGCCAGTTCGAATGATAGTGACCATTGTCGTGGCTATTCTTCTGCCACATGCCATCGCGCGTCACATGACCTTCCTCCTTGTCGCCGATGCGCTCCATGTATTCCTCCTGCGTTTCCTGGAAACGGTCGGGGTAAATGAAGCTGTCATTCCCTGTGTTGTACGGCGGGTCTATGTAAATCATCTTCACCTGCCCGTAGTACGATTTCTGGAGCACTTTGAGCACTTGTAGATTGTCGCCCTCGATGAATAGGTTTTTTGTTACATCGAAGTCCATGGACTCGTCCCGCACCGGAACAAGCGTTGCCGTGGTGGGTTCCTGAATGTGCTTAAAGCAGTCGCTCTTCCCCGCCCATGTAATGCCGTAACGTTCGTTCTCGCCATTCACGCTTTCCCCGAGAGTCTGCTGCAGTTTCTTGCAATCCACTTTGCCTTCCGTGAAGATCTCGGGGGATTGCTTCCTGAGAAGCGCGAGCAGCTCTTCCTGTGCGACGTAGGACTGGCCGGTCTGTTTCTTTGCAGGCATGAGCACAGTGTAGCGAAAACAGCCTTTTTGGCGATAGGTGCCAGTCTGTGCTTACAAAATCCAAATACAGGCTTATTATGCAGAAGATGAAGAAGAATATCCGACCATACGGACCTGCAGATCGTCCGAAATTGACGCGCCTCATCGCTCAGCTTCAGGAACATATCGCGGCGCTTGACCCGCATCGTCGTCAGAAGAGCGGACGGGATTTCGATGCCGATGCCTACATGGAAAATACGATGAAGAAAATCCGGAAGAGCCGGGGGATGATCTTCGTGGCTGAAGTTGAGAGCGAAATCGTAGGCTGCATCATCGGCTGCATCCCTCCGCCAGGCGGGAATGATTTCCTCGAGTGCTATCCGATTGAAGAGGGCTGCATATTGGAATTCATCGTCTCTGAGAATTCACGTGGCTCCGGAGTCGGTTCCGAACTCATGCAAGTCATGGAAAATTATTTCATCAAAGCCGGCTGTAAGTTCTCGCGCGTAGCATGTTTCGCTCCGAATATGGAAGCTCATGGTTTTTATAAAAAATGCGGATACGAAAATAGAAACATAGACATGCTGAAGGAACATCTGAAAAATAACTCGTAGAACGTCAGAATGCTGCATGGCTACATGGTTGCATGGTTTGCATGCAACACACGTTGGCTTTTGCTAGCCAACCATGTAGCCATGCAACCATGCAGCATCCTCAGGTTTCTGTATGCTGAAGAGTTTTTCAGAGGTTCCCTAACTGATTGTCCGTATCTGAATGGTCATCACGGAAGTCGATCCGGTCCGGATGTCGGATACCGCGACGATCCGCTGGCCTTTCCGGAAGAACTTCTCCCTCTTGCCGTGTGCGAGGGCGCTATGGAGCGTGCGTTCGCGGTCGGCGGAGAACGGAATGCAATGCGGGACGACACCCCACGCAAGCATGAGTTTGCGCTGGCAGCTCTCCGTATCCGTGAACGCGTGGATGGGAATGAGCGGACGGCAGTTGCTCACCGCTCTCGCCGTCCTCCCGGTGCGCGTGATGGCGACGAGGGCGTCCGCCTGGAGCTTGGTGGCGAGGATACTCGCTGCAAGCGCCTGCTCGCGCCGGGGGAAATCGCTGTCCAGCGGATCGGTGGAAGCGTGTATGTGGCGGAAGAGGAGCTCGTAATCGGGCTCGATCCGCTCGTTGCGCCGCAGGACGCGATCCATGGCCGCGATAGCCTTAAGCGGGTACAGGCCCCCCGCGGTCTCGCCCGACAGCATGGCGCTGTCCGCCTGCAGGCGGGCAGCGTAGGCGACGTCGGTGACTTCCGCGCGCGTGGGCATAGGGCTCAGGATCATGCTCTCCAGCATGTGTGTGGCGACGATCACGACCTTCCCCTTGCTCCGGCACTTCGCCACGATCATCTCCTGGATCCGCGGCACGTCCTCGAACGGCACCTCGGCTCCCAGGTCGCCGCGCGCGATCATGATCCCGTCGGCGGCATCGATGATCTCGTCGATATTCTCGACGGCTTGCGGCGTTTCGATTTTCGCAATGATCTCCCCATGGCTCTTGTGCTTGCGGAGGAACGCGTGAAGGTTGCGGATATCCTTCCCGGTGCGGACGAACGACGTCGCGAAGAAATCCACCCGCTGCCCGATGCCGAAGCGGATGTCGCGCCAGTCTTTAGGCGTGAACGACGGCAAACTGATGTGGGCGCCGGGCAGGTTCACGTGGCGCCGCGACCCGATGGAACCGTCTTCGAGCGCGACCGCCAGGACGGAACCGTTGCGCTCGATGCTCTCCATTCTGAATTCGATGGCGCCGTTGTCGATGAGGATGCAGCGGGCACTCAGGACATCCTCCGCGAATTTGTCGTAGTCCACGGTAATGGTTTTGTGCTTCTCCCGCCCCGTCGGTTTGGCGGTGAAGAGCACGCGGTCTCCTTTCTTCACGCGGACCGCCTGCAGGACGTCCCCCGTGCGCACCTCGGGGCCTTTGGTGTCGATCATGATCGCGAGGGACGCGCCCTGCTCATTGGCTGCGCGGATGTGTCTGATCACGTTCCCGTGAACGCGATAGTCTCCGTGCGAGAAATTCAGGCGGCAGACATCTACGCCGTGCTTCACGAATTGCGCGATGGCCTCCGGTGTGGAGGTGGCGGGACCGACGGTGGCGATGATCTTGGTGAAGCGCATGAGAGCGGGGGGAAAGGAGGACGAGAGTTCCATCCAGCAAGTTTGTGCATGCAAATCATACAACGATTTAGAAGCTTTGAGCTATGAGCGATGAGCGGTGAGTTCGTCGCTTCTCAAAGCTCATCTCGCTTCAGTCTACGATGTACATGAACGAACTTCAGAGAAGTGATACTAGCTGCTGGAAGCCGGCGGCGCACACTCACTCCGCGGGATACTGAGGGGGCCGCCGTTCGGGCAGTCAACGCACTGGATCTCCCAGATCGGGAGGAGATTCCGCCGTTTCATCGCATCGTTCCCGATGGGCTCATAGTACGTGAGCGGACGGTAGTACTGGAATGCGGCGAAGATGAGGAGGCCCAAAAACGTCATGATGAGGAGGCGCCTGTTTTCCTGGAGTGTAAAGAGGCCGATTCTGGGAATCGTCACCAATACGATGGCGAAGAGGATGTAGCTGAAGAGGAGGGGAATGAAGTAGTGGTACAGGTACATGACACGCGGGATCCGGCTGACGGCGATCATGTACGAGAAGTAGAGGACGAGGAAGAGCGCGAGGTAGAAGCGGGTATGCAGGCGATCCTTCACCTGGAGGAAGAGCGTCGCAAGGAGCAAGACCGTCCCGAGGAAAACGCCCGCGAGACCGACGGCCCACCCGACCGGATTCGGCACGAGGTAGAGGTACCGGTATTCCTGGTCTCCGCTTTTCTCCCAGCGGAAATCGATCGTCCGCGCGCCGAAGGGCCAGAGGAAGAACGGACTGCCGTTCTCATCGGGCTTGCAGAGGTCGAGTCTCGGGACGCCGGTGTTGTAGTGCGCCACGTACTTCAAAGAATCGCGGAGCATGACGGGGAATGCCCGGGGCGACCCTGTCTCGCGGCGGACGAGCAGTTGCTTGTACGCAGCGGAAGCCTGGTAGTATCCGTTGTACGGGAGCTCGGGAAGGACGCGCGCTGCGAGCGCGAAGTGGATCTGCCACACGGCGACGTAGGTGATGATGAACGCCGTGGCGGACGCGAGGAGGAAGAGGACGATCCGCCGCCAGTCCGGCAGGAGCCGCCACAAAAGCGCGGGGACGAGGAGGATGAGGATGAGCCCGACGACCTTCGTCGTCATCACGAGGCCGAACGAGAGCCCGAAGAGGAGGGAGAGCACGCAGTGTTCAGAGACGTCGTTCCGTTTCTTCCGATCGAGGAGGAAGAAGAGGAGGATGGTGGTGAGGACGAAGAACGTGAGCGTCGAATCCAGCATCGCCCCCCTGCTGTGGACGATCTGCGCGTTGTCGAAAATGTAGAGGAACGAGAGGAGGGCGGAGAGGGGACTGCTCCCCGTGATGACGAGGAAGATCAGGAACAGAAGCGGGGCGCTGAGCCAGCCGAAGAGCGTCGGGAAGAGGCGCACGCCGGCGAAGGAGAACCCCGCCGGAATGTTCCGCGCATAATCCGTCTTGATGAATTCGTCCGTCTTCGCGTTGCTCTTCGTGATCTTCTCGCCGAGGGCGATGAAGAGCTTCGCGAGCGGCGGGTGCTGCTCCATGAAGTACACGCCATTCAGGTACTTCTGCGCGGAGGCGATGTGGTACGGCTCGTCCCAGAAGGGGGATGGCGGATAGTTGTAACGGTAGACGTAGGTGAAGAAGGACGTGACGACGACGAAGAGGAGGTAGATCCACGCGTGGGATGTCCTGCGCGCTTCCAAGTGGACAGCCGGTTTCGTCATTCTCATGGGGATCAGTCTATGGACGCGGGGCTCTCCTGTGAAGCGGACATACATTGACATTTACAACCCGCAGCCGGGACGCCGCGTCCCGGATCACCACGGTTCAAGTAAATCCACTGCCCTAGGATGTCGCAACGATGTCCATGGCCAATCCATGATTTCGGCAATCAATGGATCAACGCAAAAATGTGTGGAGTTTTTTGGAAGAAAGAAAAAGTCTGGACGAGTACTTCCTCTCCCTCCCCTCAGGGAGGGAGAGGGCAGGGTGAGGGTGGGCTGGGCAATCACGAAATGATCTCGCGCTCAAGTCCCATCAGAATTTGGGAGAAGCACCAATCGGGAGCATCCTTGATCTGATGATTTCGGAAACGCAGCACAAGAAATCCTGCTCTTTGAAGTTCGAGGTCTCGTGCTGCATCCAGATCCTCCCGCAATCCATGCATGCCGCCATCCAGTTCGATAATGAGTTTCCGCTCCATGCAGACGAAATCGACGATGAAGCGCCCAATGGCGTGTTGCCGGCGGAATTTGTAGCCGTGGAATTGATGATTACGAAGGCGTGACTACATGCGGGCTTCGGCCGACGTCTGGCGCCTCCGAAGCGCTTTGGCAATCCCGGCACTGCGACGATTCTCTGACTCTGACATTGCTCTGATTGTAGTCCTCCTTTCGCCCCCTCACCCTACCCTCTCCCCCATGCGCGACGCACGGGGGAGAGGGAATACCAGCCCGAAGCTTTGTGTTTCAATAAAAATCTCCACACAATTTGGTTATGATCACTTTTCTCTCCCGGATAACCAGAATTATCACTGCATCACAGAAACATACAAATTCAACATCTCTCACCAACGGTGTCAGCTCTGTCTTGTGATAGAGTTCGTGCAATCTATGAATGCAAAATCGTCATTTGCGCTGATCGGTCTCGGCGTGCTCATCGGGCTGGTGCTCGCGATCGTCATCATCCAGTCGGGGAGCATGACGGCTATTCAATAACAAATGGCTGCATAACTGCATGGCTGCATGGCGACATGGCGACATGGCTCGCAAGCGAACCGCACGTTGTTGCCTGCCAACCATGTAACCATGTAACCATGTAACCATTGAACGTTTGTGTTGTGATACCAGCACTTCATCAAGAGCTTCTCTTTAAAAAGGTTGGCAGAAGGAAGGACGGACAGAGTACACTCTCCGTCAATGGCACTGAGGGAAGACGTCTCACGGGTACTGATCGGCGTAGCGTTCGGCTTCGTGCTCGGGATTGTACTTTATGATGCGGGAATAATCGGAAAAAACCTTAGGTTTCGAGACCTCCGTGGTGCTTTGAGAGGAGGTTGCCACGTAGTAGGCAGGACTGGCTGTGAGTCGAATGCCGATAACCCATGTGAAACAGCATGCCAAGCAACCATGAATGGACAGGGGGAGTTGATAAATTGTTTCTGTCCTGTTGCTCCACCTCCACCTCCATCTTCACCTCCACCTCCTCCTCCACCTCCTCCGCCTCCTCCACCTCCTCCGCCTCCTCCACCTTCATCGTCCTTTTCGAGTTGTGCCGATGATGATCCCTGGTGTGATGAAAGCTCTTCCTCTTCTGCGGGTGGAGGATGTCAGACTGCTGATCCTTCA
>Ga0265296_1001884_pt1 | contig 22428 bp, 22 predicted proteins | sample MunlanPumphouse1_FD_189073 | JGI IMG/M metagenome (GOLD analysis project Ga0265296, IMG submission 189073) | Groundwater microbial communities from a municipal landfill in Southern Ontario, Canada - Pumphouse #1 | ecosystem: Environmental > Aquatic > Deep subsurface > Groundwater | place... | reverse complement strand
AAAGGATCTAGCTAACAGGGTTAAACCAGAGGGCATGGGCGCAATTGTCCGTACTGTGGCGGAAGGCGTCGAGGAAGAAGAACTGCGCCAGGACATTGCTTTGTTGACAAAATTATGGCGCAAAATTTTAAGCAGGTCAGCCCACGGTACGGTGCCAAACGTGGTGCACCGCGACCTGGAACTGGTTCAGCGAATTTTGCGGGATGTTTTTACCGAGGATGTCGACCGCTTGATTTTGGACTCGCGTTACGAATATGAAAAGGTATTGGAGCTTGTTGATATCTCTGATCCCCGCTTGAAGCTGAAAGTGTCTTTAGATGAGCGGGAGAATATCTTTACGGAATACGGTATCGAGCAGGAAATAGAAAAGGCGCTCAAGCAAAAAGTATGGTTGAAATGCGGCGGCTACCTGGTCATCGATCAGTGTGAGGCTCTTACGGCTATAGATGTGAATACCGGCAAGTATGTTGGGACCACTAACCTGGAAGACACGGTGCTCAAGACCAACCTTGAGGCGGTCAGCGAAATTGCCCGCCAGCTGCGACTGCGTAAAATTGGCGGGATCGTCATTGTAGATTTTATTGATATGTCCCAGGAAGCCCACCGCAATGAAGTGCTCCAGGCGCTGGAGGAAGAGATTAGAAAAGATAAAACAAAAACCAATATCCTGGGTATCACCCAATTGGGTCTGGTTGAGATGACCAGGAAAAAGGTGCGCCCAAGCTTGTCCGAGGTGCTTCAGAAGCCCTGCCCCTACTGTGATGGCAGGGGAAAGGTGCTTTCAGAAGAAACACTGGGTATTAATTACAAAAATCAAATATACAATATAGCCCGTCAGACTACCGCCCAGACCATCCTGGTGGAAGCCAACCCGGTGGTGGCGGCGCGGCTTATTGGCAGTGGGGGGGCAAGTTTGCGCGACCTGGAGAGCAAAACAGGTAAGAGCCTCTATATCCGGGGATCAACCAGCCACCATATCGAGTCAATCACCATCCGGCCGCTCCAGGATAACGAGGAAATCCATGCTAATACACTCCCGGTGAAAGCTGGTGAGGTGCTGGAGGTAAGGGTGGAAGAGCCCCATGTTACCAATTACCACGACGGCATTGCCAGGGTAAACGGCTTTATTCTGGATATAGAAGGAGCGGGCGCCCTGGTGGGAGAGATCATTCCGGTAGAGGTGAGCAAAGTCTACCGCACTTACGCCAAAGCCCGCCCGGTCAGGACTTAGTAAAAAAACAAATATATATTTCAGACTGTCGACAAATCTAAATAACGTAAGTCCATGGTGTTGAAACAAGCTGCTCCGTTACGGAGCGTCGTTAGTAAACTAAGCGAAGCTGAGGATGCAAAATTGGATGAGCGGACAGGATGTCCGCTCAAGCCTTCATCGAGCCAGGACGGCGAGTTGAAGGCGGTCCAATTTCGCCCGAAGCGAGCTGGTAGTTTACTAGACGCGAAGTAGAGGAGCCAGGCGGTTTCAACACCATGGACGAATTTGTCTACAACCTGATATATATTTATTGTTCTTGACAAAATAGACGTTTTTGTTTAAAATGTTGTATTGTAGGTGCTTGCGCACCTTTTCCGACACCGCGCGGAACTGGTTTATAAAGAGGGTTTGGAGTATAAACCCCACCTGTTGCCGGCGAGTCCCAAATCTATGGGGGTGAGATCATTGTACGCAATTATTGAAACAGGCGGCAAACAATATCGTGTTCAGGTGGGTGACACTTTGAAAGTGGATAAGTTGCCCGCTGAAGCAGGTGAAAAGGTAGAAGTGAACAAGGTCCTGGCTGTGGCAAGTGGGGAGGAATTGCGGGTAGGCACTCCTCTGCTGGAAGGGGTTAAAGTGATTTTGAAAGTGCTCCAGCAAGGCAGGGGCAAAAAGATTATTGTCTATAAGTATAAAGCCAAAAAGAACTACCGCCGCAAGCAAGGCCACAGACAGCCATTTACCCAGGTTACCGTTGACGCAATTGAAGTTTGAACCGATAATTCTAATTAGATTAGAGAGGTGACTTACTTTGGCACATAAGAAAGGTGTAGGCAGTTCACGCAACGGTCGTGACTCAAAACCAAAAATGCTTGGTGTTAAGAGAGGGGACGGCCAGTTTGTATTGGGCGGAAGTATTCTTGTCCGGCAGCGCGGCACCAAGATCCATCCAGGTAGCAATGTTGGTATAGGCGGCGACGACACCCTCTTTGCCAAGATCGACGGGGTGGTCAGATTTGAGAGGTCCGGTCGTGACAAGAAAATGGTCAGTATAGTTCCTGATCTGGCGGTTGTACTGTAAAAAAAATAACATTAAGAAAGAAAGCGGTCTGACTTAGGCCGCTTTTTTGATCTTCCCGGAAGCTGACAGATGGTTGTCAGTTTAAATTTAGGTGTGGATGTTTTGTGTTTTAAAGGGATAAAAGTTTGTTTTGTCGAATGTTTGGAAGCGACTGGCAAATGGGAGGTGATTAGATTTCTATGGATTTGGAAAAATTGCTGGAGGTTATTCAGGTACAGAGGCATGATTTTTTAAATCACCTCCAGGTTATTTCCGGCTTTTTGCAGTTGAATAAGTTTGAACAGGCACACGAGTATATAAAAGAAGTCAGCAGAGAGATGGCGGTGTTGAGTAAAACATCCCAGATTAAAAATCCGGAGGTGACCGCCGCTCTTTTGACGGGTCTTAATGAAGCGTCAAAGTATCAAATAATGATAGATGTTGCGGTTGATTCCAGCCTGGCGGATTGCGCGGTGCCGGGATCAGTGCTGGGCGTGGCCCTGGAGAAATGCTTTAGCAGTTTTTTTGAAGTTTTGTCGTCTCCTGATATAAAGGACAAAATACTTAAGGTTTTATTCGCACAAAGTGATAATAAATACACCTGCAGGGTTTTTAGCCAGTTTCCCCAGATATCAGACCAGGCCAGGTTTGAGCAAAGTCTTGCTCAGGCAGGGGAACTGCTGGCCCAGTATGGCGGCCAGGCCAAAGTGGCGGTTAAAGACGGAGGTGTGGAAATATTTTTTATCCTGCCACGCAGGAAAACAAAAATTGGTTAAACTATCTTTAATAAGAATACAGCAGTCAATTCTTTCTCCGACTTCTGACTTCTAAATTAACAGGCAGGTGATCCTTATTTTTTTTGATAAAGCCAAAATTTTTGTCAAGGGCGGTGACGGCGGCAACGGCTGCATTGCCATGCGCAGGGAAAAGTACGTCCCGGAGGGCGGTCCCTGGGGAGGCGACGCCGGACGGGGCGGGGATGTAGTCTTTCGGGCCGATGAGGGTCTGCGCACGCTGGTTGATTTTCGCTACAAGCGTCAGTATAAAGCGGATCGTGGCCGGCACGGTGAAGGCAAAAATATGCACGGCGCCTCAGGCGAAGACATGGTCGTACGACTGCCGGTAGGCACTCTGATCAAGGACGCTGATACAGGGGAACTGCTGGCCGACCTGGTAGAACATGATCAGGAGGCAGTGGTGGCCAAAGGAGGGCGTGGCGGCAGGGGCAACGCTCATTTCGCCACCCCCTACCGGAAGGCGCCCAGGCTGGCTGAGAAAGGTGAGCCGGGAGAAGAACGATGGCTTGATCTGGAACTTAAGCTTCTGGCCGACGTTGGTCTGATTGGCTTTCCCAACGCTGGTAAATCGACTTTAATATCAAAGGTATCAGCGGCCAAACCGAAAATTGCCAATTACCATTTCACTACCATTGCCCCGAACCTCGGAGTGGTAAGGGTTGAGGAAGGGCAGAGTTTTGTCATGGCAGATATACCCGGCCTGATCGAGGGCGCCCATGCCGGCGCGGGTCTGGGCCATGAATTTTTGCGCCACGTGGAGCGAACCCGCCTGTTGGTTCATGTCCTGGATGTCTCGGGCAGTGAAGGCCGGGACCCGGTGGAAGACTTCCTGGCGACCAACCGGGAACTGCTTTTGTATAATCCTGTTATTGGAGCCAAGCCCCAGGTAATAGCGGCCAACAAAATGGATTTGCCCGGGGCGGATGAGAACCTGCGTCGGGTAAAGGAAGCTTACGGGGGAGAATACGAAATCTTTCCTGTTTCAGCAGTAGCCGGCAGCGGCCTCGAACCCCTTGTGTTCAGGGTGGCCGCACTCCTGGCGGAACTGACCCTTGAAACGCCGGCCCTGTTGGAGCATTCTGAGCCAGTGGTGCACCGGGTCCAGCCGCGCTTTAACGTATTCCGGCAGGAAGGAATCTTTTTTGTTAAAGGGAAAGAAATCGAACGGCATGTGGCGATGACTGACATGGAGAATGATGAAGCGGTGGAGCGGCTGCAGTGGATCATAAAGCGCATGGGAATTGAGGATGATTTGAAGGCTGCCGGCATAAAAGAAGGGGATACGGTTAAAATCGGTAATTTCGAGTTTGAATACGCGGAATAGCCGGCGAATCTTTCACCTCCAGGCGGCACAATACGGTTCCCTGGCGCTGAACCGATCATACAGGCGCAGGTCTACTTTGATTTAGAACAAACAGGTATGATATAATTTTCCCAGGTCAATTTTTTCAGGTGTTGGCATATGAGCGAAAAAAGACGATTTAATTCCATAAAAAGAGTCGTAGTAAAAGTTGGGACCAGTTCGGTGGCCCATGCGACAGGTAAACTTAACCTTTTTCAGATTGAAAGTCTGGTAAGGCAGTTGACCGACCTGTCTAACCAGGGCCAGGAAGTGCTCCTGGTTACTTCCGGCGCCATTGGTACGGGCGTCGGTAGGCTGGGACTGGCATCACAGCCCAGGACCATCCCGGGAAAACAGGCTGCCGCCGCGGTAGGCCAGGGTATTCTGATGCACATTTATGAAAAGTTTTTTTCAGAGTACGGGGTAATCTCGGGTCAGGTTCTGCTTACCAGGGAGGACTTTTCAGACCGGCGCCGTTTCTTGAACGCCAGAAATGCGCTGCACGCGCTGCTTCAGTTCGGGGTTATACCGGTAATTAATGAGAACGACACTGTGGCTGTTGATGAAATCAAACTTGGTGAGAATGATACCCTCTCAGCGCTGGTAGCAAGCCTTGTGGACGCGGAACTGCTGATTCTACTTTCCGATATTGATGGGCTCTATACAGCAGACCCGCGCAAAGACCCCAGTGCCCGCCTGATTCAGGAAGTAAAAGAAATAAACCACGAAATTGAATCACTTGCCGGCGGGGCAGGGAGCAAGATGGGAACAGGCGGGATGACCACAAAATTGCAGGCGGCAAAGATAGCCGCCCACTCTGGAGTTCATACGGTCTTAGCCCGCTCGGGCGAAAAGGATATCATCCGGCGGATTGTAGCCGGTGAACAGGTTGGTACAGTTTTCTGGCCTTTAGCCAATAAACTGGAAAACAAAAAGCAGTGGATCGCCTACAGCTCGGCGGTATGCGGAAAAATATTCGTTGACGAAGGCGCCGCCACGGCGCTGGTCAGACAGGGCAAAAGCCTGCTGCCTTCAGGTGTCACGGGACTCGAAGGAACCTTTGAGATGGGCAATACGGTGAGTATTACCGGCCCGGACGACCGGGAAATCGGCAGAGGTATAACCAATTATTCTTCGGCCGAGATTGACCTGATCAAAGGAGCGCAGACCAGAGATATCGCACGTGTACTGGGCTATAAAGACTATGATGAGGTAGTGCACAGGAATAATCTTGTGCTTGATCTATGAATAACGAGACAAGAAAAGAATATCGCCTTGGAATTATGGGTGGGACCTTTGATCCTATTCACTATGGGCATCTGGTTGCGGCCGAAGGAGCAAGACACGCGCTTGGTCTGGAGAAGGTTATTTTTGTACCGGCGGGGAGCCCCCCCCATAAGCCGGTCTACATTATCACCGAACCATGGGACCGCTACACCATGACCTGCCTGGCCGTAGCTTCCAATCCGTTTTTCGAGGCTTCGACTCTGGAGGTGGACAGGCCCGGTCCTTCCTACACTATTGACACAATTCGGGCTTTAACGCAGCTTTACCCGGAGGCTCAAATTTATTTCATCACTGGCGCCGATGCCCTGCTGGAAATTCTGACCTGGAAAGACTTTGAAGAACTGCTGACAATTTGCTGTTTTGTGGCCGCTACCCGGCCAGGTTATCGTTTTTCTGAGTTGTTAAATAAACTGAACCAACTGTCAGGTAGTTTAAAACAAAATATTTTATGTATGGAAGTACCGGCCCTTGCTATTTCTTCTACCGACATCAGACAGAGGGTACGGGAGGGCAGGCCAATAAAGTACCTCCTGCCGGAATCTGTTGAAGAATATGTTTTAAAAAACCATCTTTACATGACATGAAATCTGGAAAATCTTTGCCTGGTTAAGATTGCATTAGGAAATTTCCTTCTGTAAATAATAGATTAAATTAAAAGTATTTTGGGGAAAGAGGTGATTAGTGAATGGCGCGTACCTTGTATGTTGGAAATCTCCCGTGGGCTACTAAGGCCGAGGATTTAGGCGACGCTTTTTCAGCGCACGGTGAAGTATTGAGTAGCCGCGTTATAACTGATCGTGAGTCCGGTCGTTCCCGCGGATTTGGCTTCGTAGAAGTCCGGGATGAAGATGCGGATACCATGATCGCTGCGATGAACGGTACCGAACTAAATGGAAGGGTTATAACCGTAAATGAGGCTAAAGCGAGAGAAGATAGGGCGGGCGGCGAAATCTCATAATAGAAGCTTTAGACAAATCTAAATCTTGACGCAGGTGCAGAAAAACAGTTAGGGCAATTAACAGCCAGTGATGGAATAATATTCTATAAACACCCGTGTAGAAAAGGCCTATACGGGTTATTTTATTACATATAAAAAAGGACACCGAAAGACCGCTGACGAATATTTCTATTAAAAGGAAAAAGTATTTTGTTACCGGCAGCAGCTGAAAAAAGCGCTGCCGTGAAGCGGGGGGAAGGAAAATAAACGATAACATTGAACATTGCCGGCAACGTTTAGAAAAAGATGCTTTTGCCCGTTACCTGGGCATCACACTTTTAGAGATCAAGCAGGGTTATGCCCGCGCAACCATGAGAGTTACTTCCGAATTGCTTAACGGCGCCGGCCTTACGCACGGTAGCGCGGTTTTTGCCCTGGCGGATATCGTTTTTGCCGCGGCCAGCAACTCGCACGGCTCTTTGGCGCTGGCGCTTAATGTGAGCATAAGTTTTCTAAAAGCGACTTCCGAGGGCTCATTACTAACCGCTGTGGCACGCGAGGAAAACCTGACCAGAAAGACTGGTTTGTACCGTCTTGAGGTAAGGGAGGAAGGCGGTGACCTGGTTGCCCTGGCGGACGGGATAGCTTATCGCGTGGGGAATAAATAAGGTGAAGCTCGATTAGAAGGAACTTTACTTTAAAAGAAGAATATAAGCTTAAGTAAACATATAATTGAGGAGGAGTGGCCTTGTCATTAAGTCCACAGGCAATTACAAACATTGCTGTGCAGGCTGCGAAAGACAAAAAGGCTTCAAACATCACGGTTCTTGATATCCGTGAAGTGACCGTAATAGCTGACTATTTTATAATTTGCAGCGGGTTTTCCAGCACCCAGGTTCGGGCGATTGCAGAAAACGTTCAGGATGAACTGGAGGAAGCGGGGATGCTGGCCTTGCGCCGGGAGGGTTTCCGGGAAGCCAACTGGGTATTGCTCGATTACGGTGATGTTATTGTCCATGTCTTTCAGGATGCAGAGCGGCAGTTTTATAATCTTGAACGCTTGTGGGGGGATGCCCCGGTAGTGGATGTGCCGGTAAACATCTAGGATTAAATAGTTTTTATCGATGTTGACAGATCAAAACGTATGTCTTATAATAAACCTCAGTTTAGTTGTCAAGGCAATGATGAGGAGCAGTAAGCAGCATAACTCTGAAGAGAGCCGCCGGGTGGTGCGAGGCGGCGGGCCAGGCTGACGAAACTCGCCTTTGAGCTGTCCGGTGGAAGTTTTAGTACTCCGGACCGGGTTGCGCCGTTATCGCTGTAAGAGGGTAAAGAAATGGGGCTGTGGCGCAGTGGGAGCGCGCTTCCTTGGCATGGAAGAGGCCGCGGGTTCAATCCCCGCCAGCTCCACCAAGACATATCTTTACCAAAAAGGGTGGTACCGCGGGTTAAACCTCTCGTCCCTTAAGGGATGAAGAGGTTTTATTTATTTTTTGGGAGGGGAACATGTGAGTGTAATTGATTTTGGCGGAATTACATTGGGCGAGCTGGTTGACCAAATTACTGAGACCTATCCAGACACAGAAGCGTTGGTTTACCCGGACCGCGGCTTGAGGTACACTTATAAAGAGTTCCGGGAAGCCTGCAACCAGATTGCCAAGGGATTAATGAAACTGGGTGTTAAAAAAGGGGACAGCACCGCGATTTGGGCCACCAATGTGCCTGAGTGGGTGATCACCCAGTTCGGCAGCCCCAGGATGGGGGCCGTGCTGGTTACTGTCAACACCAGTTACAAAGTATTTGAACTTGAGTACCTGCTAAAGCAGTCCGACTCCAAAACCCTGATTCTAATAGAGGGCACCAAGACATCCGATTATATAGGCATGGTATACGAACTCTGTCCGGAGCTGCGTGATTCCCAGCCGGGCGAACTGGTATCGGAAAGGCTGCCTTTTTTAAAGAATGTGATCCTGATCGGGCAGAAAAAACTCCCGGGCATGTTCACCTGGGACGAGGTCATAAAAATGAGTGAAGAAGTCTCAGATGAGGAACTGGCTGCCTGCATGGCCACACTAAAGTACGATGATGTGATCAACATGATGTACACCTCGGGAACTACCGGTTTCCCTAAAGGGGTCATGCTCACACACCGCAACCTGATTTTAAACGGTCGCGGCATAGGCGACTGTATGAAATTTACCGAGCAAGACAGGCTGTGCATCCCGGTGCCGTTTTTTCACTGCTTCGGCTGTGTACTGGGCACGATGGCATCTGTCACGCACGGGACCACCATGGTTCCGGTCGAGGCTTTCGACCCCAGGCAGGTGTTGTGGACCATTGAGAAGGAGCGTTGCACCGGGGTGCACGGTGTGCCCACCATGTTTATCATGGAACTGGAACTTCAGGAGAAGGAGAAATTCGATACCTCCTCTTTGCGCACAGGGATCATGGCCGGCTCTCCCTGTCCGATTGAAGTCATGAAAAAGGTAGTTGGTGTGATGGGGGCTAAGGATATCGTAATAACTTACGGTCAGACTGAGTCCTCGCCGGGGATTACCAATACCAGAACCGCCGACCCGCTTGAATTGAGGGTTTCCACAGTGGGACGAACACTGCCTGACGTGGAAATGAAAATTGTCGATCCGGAAACGGGGAAAGAAGTAGGCTGCCATATCCAGGGAGAAATATGCGCCCGTGGCTACAACATCATGAAGGGATACTACAAAATGCCCGAAGCGACTGCCTCCGCCATTGACAAGGAAGGCTGGCTGCATACCGGCGACCTGGGGACAGTGGACGATAACGGCTACCTGAAGATTACCGGCCGCCTCAAGGATATGATCATCCGCGGTGGTGAAAACATATACCCCAGGGAGATTGAGGAGTATCTCTATACTCACCCTGACGTCAAGGACGTACAGGTGGTTGGTGTGCCCAGCGTCAAGTATGGCGAGGAAGTTATGGCTTATATCCAGTTAAAAAAAGGATGCGAGCTGACGGAAGAAGATGTGAAGAAGTTCTGTGAAGGACAGATTGCCCGCTACAAAATCCCCAGATACGTGGCTTTTGTCGAGAATTATCCTATTACGGCAAGCGGCAAGATTCAGAAATACAAGCTGCGCGATATGGCTGTTGAGATGCTGGGCCTGCAGGATGCGGCCAGGATTGAGACGGCCTAATTTGAGACGTGAGACGTGGGAAATGGCGTGAGACAAGGGGACGGTTCTCCTGTCTCATTTATAGCGTAAGTATTTAGATGTAAGACATGAGAAACTATAAGCATAGTGCAAGGAAGTTTAGTATAATACGTAGAGTACAGGACGTGGGACGTGAGGAATAAAGGGATAGACTTTTGGGTCAAAAAAGACCAAAAAGGAATGCCTGAATCACACGTCCCATTTCCCACGACTCACGTCCCAATTTAATTTGCACATACCGTTTAGATGTGAGATATTAGAATGTGAATAGTTAGATATTTTTGCGGCTGAGGAATCAAGGGGGAACCAAATTGAAAGAAAAGTATAATTATGGTGAAGTGGAGAAAAAATGGCAGGAACTTTGGGCCCAAGATGACCTTTACGCAGTATCGGACTTTTCCGATCGGCCGAAGTATTACTGCCTGGAAATGTTTCCCTACCCATCAGGCAAACTGCACATGGGTCACGTGAGGAACTATTCTATAGGAGACGTTGTAGCCCGCTTTAAAACCATGCAGGGCTTTCATGTGCTTCACCCCATGGGCTGGGACGCTTTCGGGCTGCCGGCGGAAAACGCCGCCATCAAGCACGGCGGGATTCACCCGGCCCAGTGGACCATCGATAACATCAGCAATATGCGCGAGCAGTTAAAACAATTGGGCATCAGCTATGACTGGAACAGAGAGTTTGCCACCTGTGACCCGGAATATTACCGCTGGACCGAGTGGCTCTTTCTCCAGCTTTTCCATAAAGGCCTGGCCTATAAAAAGCTCTCGGCGGTAAACTGGTGCCCGGACTGCGCCACGGTCCTGGCCAACGAGCAAGTTGTAAACGGAGGCTGCGAGCGCTGCAAGTCAACGGTTGAGAAGCGGGAACTGGCCCAGTGGTTCTTTAAAATTACCGATTATGCCGACCGCCTGCTAAAGGACATGGACCTTTTGGAGGGCTGGCCTGAAAAAGTTAAGATCATGCAGGAGAATTGGATCGGACGGAGCGAGGGCGCGGAGATCGATTTTAAAATAGATGGCACGCAAGAATCAATAACGGTATACACAACCCGCCCGGACACGGTTTTTGGTGTCACCTACATGGTCCTGGCGCCGGAACACCCACTGGTGGAAAAACTGATTGCCGGCAGTAAGGCCGAGTCGAAGATCCGGGAGTTTGTCCTCAAAGTGCGAAATTTGAGCGAGATTGACCGTACCTCTAATGAGGTGGAGAAGATCGGACTGCCCATTGGCGCCTCATGCGTAAACCCTCTGACAAGGGAAAAGGTACCTATCCTGATCGCCAACTATGTCCTGCTGGAATACGGTACCGGCTGCGTTATGGGTGTTCCCGCCCACGACCAGCGTGACTTTGAATTTGCCAGGAAGTATAATTTCCCGATCCGGGTGGTGATTCAGCCGCCCGGCATAGAATTGGAGCCGGATACCATGGAATCAGCTTACGAAGAAGAAGGCCTGCTGGTGAATTCCGGCCGCTTTAACGGCATGCCCAACAACGAGGCGATCAAGGCTATCACCAGCTACCTTGAAGAGAAAGGACTGGGCAGGTTCAGGGTAACTTACCGGTTGCGGGACTGGCTTATTTCCCGCCAGCGTTACTGGGGCGCCCCCATACCCATCATTTATTGTGATCACTGCGGGCCGGTGCCGGTGCCGGAAAGCGAGCTGCCGGTACTGCTGCCCATGGAAGTCGAATTTAAACCTACCGGACGTTCACCGCTGGCCGAATGCCCTGAATTTGTGAATGCCGTTTGTCCGAGCTGCGGTGGTCCGGGTAAAAGGGAAACCGACACCATGGATACCTTTATGTGCTCTTCCTGGTATTACTACCGCTACACAAGCCCAGGGGAAGCGGACGGACCCTGGGACAAAGCCAAGGTCAACTACTGGCTTCCAGTCGACCAGTATATCGGTGGGGTGGAACACGCCATTCTGCACCTTTTATACTCGCGATTTTTTACCAAGGTGCTCTGTGACCTGAAACTTATTAGCAACCTTGAGCCCTTCACCAATTTACTTACCCAGGGTATGGTTTTAAAGGACGGGGCGAAAATGTCCAAATCAAAGGGCAACGTGGTAAGCCCGGAAGATATCGTGGCACGTTATGGAGCGGATACCGCCAGGATGTTTATCCTCTTCGCCGCGCCCCCCGAGCGGGACTTGGAGTGGAGTGACCAGGGGGTGGAAGGCTGCTTCCGCTTTTTAAGCCGGGTCTGGCGCCTGGTAGAGCCTTTACAAGAAGTACTTAAAAACAAACCGGGTAAGCCCTCTGGGAACCCGGTGGGCGTAAACCGGGAAATGAGGCGGATCACCCATAAGACCATCAAAAAAGTAACCGAGGATATAAGCACCCGATTTAACTTTAATACCGCGGTCAGCGCCATCATGGAACTGGTTAACGCTCTGTACCAGTTCAAAGAAGTTCCAGACACGGACCGTGACCAGGCTGTACTTCGTGAGGCGGTTGAGGCCCTGCTGCTCCTGCTGGCTCCTTTTGCCCCTCATATCACCGAGGAAATCTGGGAAGCGACCGGGCACGAGGGAAGCGTACATCTGCAGGCCTGGCCTTCATACGACCCGGCGGCAATTGTTGAAGATGAAATCACCATAGTTGTACAGGTCAACAGCAGAGTGCGCGACCGCATGCTGGTTCCGGCCGGTTTGACGGCCGGGGAGATGCAGGAAATAGTGATGAAGGACCCCAAAGTGTTAATGATGACTGAAGGCAAAAATATTATCAAAATAATACCGGTACCGGGTAAACTGGTCAATATAGTTGTAAGGTAAGGTGTTCCCTTTTAATAATATTTGGAAAATATGCATTTGCCCTTGCAGTTTTTTTTGCCAGGAGTTATAATAAATATAATTTTATATCCTAAAGTCTGTGAAGGAGAAAAGTAAACCGGAACCAGTCCTCCAGGGAAGGAGTGCCACTGATTGGAAGCACTCCCAGGATATGACCTGTTGAAGTTCTCTCCGGAGACGCCGGCTGAAACCGCCAGGTGCGGCAAGTAGGCTTGGACGTATTCTCCCGGCGTTAAAAGGGAGGGGGTATCGGAATGCTTATTCCCGTACTCTTACCGAGGGGGTTCCATGGTGTTTTGCCATGGACCAACCAGGGTGGTAACGCGAAAAGTTAAAGCTTCTCGTCCCTGAAGGGCGAGAAGTTTTTGTATTTGGCGAACATTTCTGGTTGGCGACCTCCGGTTAAGCGTTCCCGTACCTTAGTAGAGAGGGCCATTTTTTGGCCAATTAGGGTGGTACCACGGAAGCCTGCTGCTCCGTCCCTTTATTACGGGAGCAGCAGGCTTATTATATGTTTTAATGGAGGTAAGAAGTATGGTAGTAGTAATGAATTTAACAGCTGGGCTGAAACAAATCGAAGCTGTTCAACAAAGGCTGGAACTTTACGGTTATGAAATTCATTTTATTCACGGGGTCAAGCGCCTGGTCATTGGCGCGGTTGGAGACCGTCAGGAGATTGCTTCTCTGGGGTTGGAAGCCATGCCCGGAGTTGAAAGGATCGTGCCCATTATGAAACCGTACAAACTGGTGAGTCGCGAGTCTAAAGGGAAGCATAGTTTGGTAAAGGTTAAAAACGTTATCATTGGTGGTGACGACTTAGCCGTTATTGCTGGTCCCTGCGCGGTTGAAAGCAGGGAACAACTGCTTACCACCGCCCACCGGGTGCGCCAAGCAGGAGCAAATATTCTCCGGGGAGGCGCCTTCAAGCCGAGAACATCACCTTACAGCTTCCAGGGCTTGGAGGAGGAAGGGTTAAAAATACTGGCTGAAGCTTCTGACGAAACCGGTCTGGTTACAGTCACCGAAATTATAGATGAAGCCAGCCTGGAACTGTCGCTGAAATATGTTGACATGGTCCAGGTGGGAGCGCGCAACATGCAAAACTACCAACTGCTGCGTCTGGTGGGACGCTCAGGCAAGCCAGTTTTATTGAAAAGGGGTTTTTCTTCAACCGTTGAGGAATGGTTGATGGCAGCAGAGTACATTGTCTCGGAGGGCAACGAGAACGTGGTTCTTTGTGAGCGGGGGATCCGTACCTTCGAAAACGCTACCCGCAATACGCTCGACCTTAGCGCCATTCCTTTGGTTAAAGGATTGAGTCATCTTCCGGTAATAGTGGATCCCAGTCACGCCACCGGGGTTCAGCGGCTGGTGGCGCCCATGGCCAAGGCAGGGGTGGCAGCTGGGGCAGACGGCGTGCTTGTAGAGGTTCACCCCGAGCCATGTAAGGCGCTGTGTGATGGCCCTCAGTCCCTGACACCTGAAGATTTCGACTTCCTGATGTCCGAACTGAGGACAGTAGCCGCCGCGGTTGGGCGTGTTGTTGGAGGAGGGTATATGTAATGTACAGGATTGGATACCTTGGACCCAAAGGTACTTTTTCAGAAGAGGCTGCCTGTCTCTATATGGGTAGAAGAGAAGGGGAAATGACGGGCTGTTCCTCATTGGAAGAAATCTTCACCGGTGTTGCGGACGGAAGGTTGGATGAAGGGATAGTCCCTGTGGAGAATTCAACCGAGGGCGCAGTGGGCGCTGTACTTGACCTGCTGGCGGGTCCGTTTGACTTGGCAGTGCGCAGAGAGGTGGTTTTACCTGTTTGTCAGTCTTTAATGGTTCGCCCGGGCGTGAAGCTTGAGCAGGTGGAAAGAGTGTTTTCCCATTCACAGCCTTTCGCTCAATGCAGGAACTTTCTTCGCAAAGAACTTCCTGCTGCTTTATTGACAGAGTGTTCCAGTACTGCAGCCGCCGCCGTACAGGTGGCTGCAAGCGACCGTCCCTGGGCCGCCTTGGGTCCTCAAAGGGCGGCCGCGGAATATGGCCTTCAAGTGGTTGTACCTACGGCCAACGACTGCCCGGATAACGTAACTCGCTTTTGGGTAGTGGGCAGGGAGCAACTTTCATGTTCTATAGAACACGGGTACAAAACGTCTCTTATCTTTGGTGTTGGGGACCGACCCGGGGCATTATATGCCGTTCTTCGTGAATTCTCAATACGTGAAATAAATTTGACTCGTATCGAATCAAGACCGGCGAAAAAGAATCTTGGTGATTACTTGTTTTTCATAGATTTTATGGGTGGGCAAAGCCGGCCGGAGGTTCAGGAGGCGTTACGCGAGGTGGCTTCTATAACCCTGGGTCTGAAGATTTTGGGATCCTACCCGGAATGGGATCATGCCGGTTCACGAACATCCGGCCAGGAATCGAGTGTAACCGGGGTAACTCTCACTACTCTCCGGCATGAATTAGACGAGTTAGATGCTCAAATGGTTGATTTGCTGGTGCGGCGTACGCGGCTGGTCGACCGGGTGGCTCAGCTTAAACAGGGTAAGAGAGACATTAGGGACCCGGCGAGGGAAAATCAAATCCTGTCACGAGTTCATCAGATTTCACTGGCCCGGGGCGGAGATCCGAAACTTGCGGAAGAGGTATGGAGAGTGATTTTAGATCATTCAGTGTATCGTCAAAAAGATCAATTGACTTCCGGCGCGGCTAACAAGAACCATTAGCCGGATTCCATAATTGTTACCGCGCCTTGAAGGAAACAATGACTGTTTACTACTTATAAACAACGTTCCTGTCGTCCTGCCGTCTTTGTCAAATAAGTTCTATCGGTTAAAGCGGGATAGATCTCTTAGATAAATATTTGTTAAACAACAATCCCATTGTTATTCCATAAACAATAGTAGCAAGTAAATGAATATAGTAATCACTTACAGGTCTTATCTCGATAAACTTGCCTTCAACAGTCGCCGTAAATATGAGCTCAAAAACAAACCAGAACAATAAACCGGCCGCCACACTTTTCAAAACCAAATAATCCTCACCCAGCTTATTAAGCGCGTAATAGAGTAAAACGGCGATAAGCCCACCGACAATAAAGTTCACAACTAAACCGATAATTGTTGTTGGTCTGTTAAATGTGATAAGGAGGCTATCCAACTGATAAATACTGTACTTGCCAATACCTAAAAACACTAGCGCTCGTGTAGCCATCTCACCCGGTATTGTGGATAAAGCGCCTATTAATACTGCAATCAACGGCTTGTCGTATTTCAAAATCAACCATCCTTTTTTAATAGAAATTAACTTATTATTAGGATGCTGAGTTCTGCGAATATTATACGGATATGAGAAGAATTATCAGGCACTTCAAAGTTTTCATTCATCATTGCAAGGAACATGAATGCTTACTGAGTAGATCCATGTATAAACGGTGTATGAACGAGGTGAGGGGACCAGGCAAGCCGTCTCCCAAGGTATGCCCTTCTATTTTCACAAGAGGCATTATGCCAAGCAGGGAGTTAGTCAAAAAAGCTTCCCGTATATGGAAAAGGTCTTCCGGTAAAAGAGAGGTCTCTATGGCGGGAATTCCGTTTCCTCGGGCCAGTTCAAGCACCACCCGGCGCACCACTCCCGGCAGCAGGCCGTCTTTCACGGGAGGGGTGCACAGGCGATTACCATTGTCAAATACGAAAAGGTTGGTCACCGTACCCTCGGTTATGTGACCATCCGTATTTTCAAACAAGCCCTCGTCGTAGCCAGACGAATGGGCCCAGCGCCGGGCCAGCATGTTTTCAGCAAAGTTCAGGGTCTTGTGCCGGTAGATGGGATTTTGAGGGTAACGGCGCCAGGGTATTAGTGACGCTCTCCACCCCCGCCTACAATCTTCCGCGTGGTGGGGATGGTGGGGTCGCGGGGCCACCACAACCCCCGGCGAACCGCCCTCCGGGCCGGCGGTCACAGTCAAACGGATCGCTCCGTGGACGATATTCCCGGCCCGGATTACCGCCTCAACCGCCTTCACCGGTTCCCAATCTACCGGCATTTGCAGGCCCAGTTCCCGTGCGGAAGCCTCCAGGCGTTCCAGGTGGTGTTTCAACAAAGCCGGTCGCCCCTCGTACACCAAGATGGTTTCAAAAAGACCCAGGCCGTGCAAAAAGCCACGGTCATCCACTGATAACCGTGCTTTTTCAGCCGGAAGCAAATCTCCATTTACATACCAAAGCATTCAGCTTCGCCTCTTTCCACAACCCTGTTAACCTCTCCCAGCCCGAGGGCCTGAATCAGCGCCCGGGCTTTGTCCAGGGTCTCGTCGTACTCCATCCCGGGATCCGAGTCTATGGTAATCCCTCCGCCCACCTGGAGATAGGCCTTTTTGCCGGTACATAGGACGGTCCGGATGACGATATTTAAATCAGCCTCCCCGTCAAAACCCAGGTAACCTATGCATCCCGTGTATAACGCCCTTCGTACCGGCTCAAGTTCCTCGATTATTTCCATGGCCCTCACCTTGGGCGCCCCGGTGACGGAACCGCCTGGCAAGGTGGCTGCTAGTAAATCGACCAGATCCAGTCCGGGGGCAAGCTTTCCTTCCACAGTGGACACCAGGTGATAGACCGTGGCATAGTTCTCCAACCGGTATAATTCGGGTACCTTTACCGATCCAGGCAGGCAGACCCGTCCCAGGTCGTTGCGCTCCAGATCTACGATCATCACCAGTTCTGCCCGTTCCTTTTCGCTCTGCCAAAGCTCCTGACGATTGCGCCGGTCTTCTTCAGGTGTATTCCCACGGGGGCGGGTGCCCTTAATGGGCCTGGTTTCAACCCGTCCCCCGCTTACCCTGAGAAACCGCTCCGGCGAAGCGCAGACTACCTGCCGCTCCCCGAAGCGCAGGAAGGCCGCACAGGGAGCAGGGTTTATCTCCCGCAACCGGCGGTATAAAAGCCAGGGGTCCAGGGTCAGGGGCAGGGAAAAGCGCTGGGAAAGGTTAACCACATAAATATCTCCCGCTGTAATGTAACCCCGTACCCGCTCCACCGCGGCGCAATAACTCCGGCGGTCGAAGTGCCTTTCCAGAACTATATTTTGCATTTGGGAAAAATCCTGGACGCAGACTTCTTTTTCTATTTTATCCTGTTCCAAACCCAGAAAAATTTCAACCAGTTCATCCAGTTGAGTTAAAGCCCTCCTCCGTCGCCGCCCGGGATCGGTTTCCGGCTGGCCGTCGGCAATGGCATACACCCGCCCGGACAGGTGGTCCACCGCTATGACAGCCGAGTAGAGGCCCATTTCCAGGTCCGGCCAACTCAAATCTTCCTGAGCCAGGGAGGGGATATCCTCCAGATGCCGCCCCATGTCGTAGCTGATATACCCCACTGCCCCCCCGGTGAAGGGCACAGGGGCACCTTCTGCCCGTGAGCGGGCATATCGTTGCAGCAGGGAGCGCAGCGTTGCCAGGGGGTGAGCCTTAAAAGAATGAGTTTTGTCCTCTTCCCGCAAGAATGCTCGGCTACCTTTGATCTTGAATATTGCAAAGGGAGCCGCTCCCAGGAAAGAATAGCGGGATAACCCGGGCATTAAAAGCCCACTGTCAAGGAAAAAGCTGTACGGCAGATTTTTTATACGCTCAAAAAGGGCAGGCCCGTCCGGTATCACCGGTAGTTCCCGCCACCACAGGTTGCTCACTCTTTGTCCACGCCTCCTGCTTCAGGGAAATTGTGCAGTGACCAAAAAAAGAAAAAAGACCACTCTGGCGGTCCTCACCCCTTTTCTCCGAGTCGTCTCAGCTATGTTCCGAAGCGGTAAACTTCAGCACCTAAACTATCTTTTCTCTGCTTAGCTCTATTGCGGTTGTAAGAATAATCCTGCACTTCAAAGATATCATGCTTTTTCCATTTTGTCATAAAAAAGTAACAAAGTAAAGCCTGACCCCATATTAACCCGTATCAAATGCAAGGTTTGATGCGGGTTAGTTTTTTGGCTGAATTACTTAGGCCACCTCGTTCAAGGAGACATGTCTATAGTAAGGGCGTTGACGTTTGCAGCAGTATATAATGCTAAGCCAGGGAAATAATACACACGTCGATAAATATGGGAATGCGACAGGGGGACGGCAGACCGTGCATGCTAAAATGACCTGATCCCCTGCCAATAAGCAAATTCTAAATCCATTTTTTGATTTTACAAAGGAAACCGGTGCCTTACACAAGTACCGGTCTTCTTTTTTCCCTCAGTCTTCTCAATATTTCCTCATTCCCAAGTATGCTAATCACCCGTTTCAGGTTGTATGCCAGAAACGACAGCGCAATCTCTGCACTAACCGAGATTTTTCTTTTCGTCAGAAAGTAATAAGCTCCCCAGCTTCGCTTTATAGTGCCGAAAGGATGCTCCACAATCATCTGCCGCTGCTTGTATTTGTGCATGTTAAGCTCTGTCTGTAAATCAATAGTGTCAAGAAAGTCCTGGTCCACATGCCGGCACACGATCCTGCCTTTCTTGTTCTTAGTGCAGCGGTCCCTAAATTCACATCCCTTGCAGGCTTTGTAATTCCTGTATTCGTAAGCTATTACTTTACCTTGCTTTTTCCTGTCTTTGGTGTAAGTAAGCTCTTGGCCTGCCGGGCATATGTACAGGTTTTTGTCTTTATCATATCTGAATTTATCAATATAAAAATCTTTGTCCCCTGTTCCGTTTGAATATATTTGCTTGGTGACATAAGGGGTTATGCCGTTCTCTACGCATTTCTTAAGGTCTTCGGCTTTGTAGTAACCCTTGTCTGATAATGCTTCAAAGTCTTTGCCGCCAAATAGTTTTTTTGCTCTAAGAGCCATGTTATCAAGTTCGCCCAGGTCGTTTGGCTTTTGCGATACTTTGAAGTCGACTATTAGTTTATGCTTGGCATCTACTGTGGTCTGAACGTTATAGCTTACATCCACATTGTTATTGTTGTTGCACATTAGCCGCGCATCGGGATCTGTAGTTGATATTTCGTTTGCGTCGCTCTTTTCAAGCTGTTTTTTATGTGCCTCATATTTTGTCTTGCGACCCCGCAGTTCTTTTATCCTTTCTTTTATTTCTGCGGCATCGGGCTGGCGAACATGGGCTTCGGCAAGATCGCCTTCGTCCAGATCCTGCATGTATTTGTCTATTTTTTCATCTATATATTTGATCTTTCTTTCGAGTTTCTTGGCGCTATAGTTATTCCTTTTTGAATTGCTGGCCCTGAATTTTGAGCCGTCAATGGCCACCAACTCTTTGCCGTATAAACCCCACTCGTCGCACAGTTTGGTAAAATCTCTGAAAACCTTCTTCAGCGTTTTTTGTTGTCTTTCCTGAAATCTGCTATGGTCTTGAAGTCAGGCTTCAGTTTTTTAAGAAGCCATATTACTTCAATGTTCCTTATTGCCTCATGTTCAAGCCTGCGTGATGAACGTATCCTGTTAAGGTAGCCGTAAATGTAAAGTCTCAGCATATCTTTGGGATCATATGGCGGCCTTCCCATTGTTGGAGAAACTGCTTTTTTGAAACCGAGACTTCCTATGTCAAGCTGATCAATATATTCGTCTATTACGCGAACGGTACTCTGGTCACTGATATAATCATCTATGCTTTCGGGGAACAGTGTTATTTGATTTCTGTTCTGGCCTTCTATATAGCCCATAAAACCCACCTTTTTTTCTTGAATTCTTAGTTAAATTATATCACTTAGTGGGTTTATGTTGGCTAAATTTGTCTACTTTTCACACGGTCTGCCAGTTCTCTTGTCTCATGAATTGCACAAATTGGACGTGTGACGTGAGAAATGGCACGTGAGAAGGAGACGTGGGACATGGGACGGATGGAGGCGAGGGCTGGTGATAGTACTGGTAATGTTAGCTTTTGCTTTTATTATTTGGCTTGAGGCGCCCGGTCTGGTTAAAAAGAAAATGTGGCAGGAACTGGCGGCTTTTTCGGTTTTTCTGGCCATCGGCGCGGCCCTCGCCATCCCGCAATTTTTCGGAATAAAGCCGTTCGAGCCCAACGCGCCGGTCGAGGCGCTGTTTAAACCTATGGCGGAATGGTTAAAAAAACCTTAAGGTAGGACGTGGGAAGTGAGACGTGAGAAAAAGAAGTCTTAGGCTATAGGGCGTAAGTCGTAAGAAAAATATGCCGTAAGCCGTAGGGCGTAAGCAAATCGTAAGCTTAAAGTCGTAAGGCGTATAAAGATGGACATAAGAATTAGGGCGTAGGACGTAAGCATGAATGTATATAGATCCATTAGGAATGCAGAATATACCTACGCCCTACGACTTATGCCTAAAATGGCCAACGACATACGTCCTGCGACTGGAATCGCAGGTACGATTTCAATCGCACAAAGCTAACTTATAAAGACCCCAAGGGAATGCAGAATATACCCACGTCCAACGACTAACGACTAATTACGCCGGCTTCAGGCCATACCGCTGGATCTTCCGGTAGATGGTAGCCCGGCTGATACCCAGAGCACGGGCGGCCCTGATTTTGCCCTCATCAGTCCAGCCATATCTGTCCAGGGCGACGGCGATTGCTTCCTTTTCAAGTTGAGCCAGCTGCAGCAGCCGTCCGTCACCCGCAATACCGTCCCTGGTTCTTTTTTTCGTTTCCTCACGCAGTTCGGGGGGCAGGCTCTCAAGAGATATCAGGGAGTTCTCCTCAAGATTTATGGCATATTCCACAGCGTAGACCAACTCCCTGACGTTACCCGGCCAGTAGTATTTGACGCAGGCTTTTAAGGCCTCGCTGTTAAAGCCCTGAATGTCTTTGCTCAGAAGTTTGCCGAATCTTTTCATGTAAAATTCTAATAATAGCGGTATGTCCTCCGGCCTCTCTTTAAAGGAGGTATGATCAGGGGAATAACACTGAGGCGGTAGTACAATTCATCCTGGAAGAGGTTTTTTTGCACCATCTCCTGCAAGTCATTATTTGTTGCCACAATAACCCGGACATCAACCGGGATCATCCTGGTACCGCCCACTCTTTCGATCCGGCGATCCTGCAAATATCTTAAAAGCTTTGCCTTCAGGTAAAGGGAAAGATTGCTTTGTTAAATTTATATTACCCGGAATATTGCTAGATGTCCTGGTTAACACTATATTAATGCCAAGTTAACGATTGACACCACAAGTGTGAGGAAAAGAATCAGCGCGATTACCAATTGAATGAAATCGGAACTGCTTATTTCCCAATATGAGAAAAAAGAGTCATAAGATTAAGTCAAAAATGCTGTTTATGTAAAATCGTGGAAAGTGTTGATAGCTATGTTGATAAGTATTCATCAGGTACCTGGCTAAAAAAAAAGTTAGAGATAAATTACAATAATTTTACACATAAGGTAGCTAGTGGTATTTTGCCTGAATATGATAAAGAAAAAGGAGAATACCCATGCTGAACCAACAACATGTACACCATTTTTCCGGGGTAACATCTTTTAATTTTGAACACCTGCATCGCTTCAGAGGAATTACCAGCCCAGAAATTGGGCAGGGGACCCATACCCACCGCATCCGGGTGAAAACCACAGTGGAAAAAGCCCACGACCACGAGATAGATATACAAACCGGCCCGGAGATACCTACCCCTTGGGGACATATACATAACTTCAGCGGATTTACCAACGTAAGCAGTAATCTGACCCGTTCCCATCATTTTAAAAACATCACGGGATTGCTGTAAGGTATCGTGTTAACTTTATAGAGCAACAAGAACCTCAGTATAGAATAATACATCCGGGAATGACGCAGCCTATACAACCCTCCCTT
>Ga0265296_1001883_pt1 | contig 22432 bp, 16 predicted proteins | sample MunlanPumphouse1_FD_189073 | JGI IMG/M metagenome (GOLD analysis project Ga0265296, IMG submission 189073) | Groundwater microbial communities from a municipal landfill in Southern Ontario, Canada - Pumphouse #1 | ecosystem: Environmental > Aquatic > Deep subsurface > Groundwater | place... | reverse complement strand
TGTGGTGAAATAGAAGATTTAATTCCAAACCCTATAATAAGTAATTTGGCAGAAATTTCAATTGAGGAAGTTATCAATTTAAAAAATCAATACGAAAAGACATCAGACGCATTCAAAAAAATATTTGGGTATGGAAAACCTGAATATGCCTATACGATTTCCGATTATTATTTATTGCAACCATATTCACCATTTGACAGAATTATAAAATGGGTAGTAGGGAGCGAAAAAATACAATCTCAAATTTCTTTAATTCCAGTAACTGATGATGAACTCTTTTAATCAAAATAAATACCCAATATGCCCGAAATAAATTTCAAATCCAACATTGAGACACTGCTCAAAACAGATAAGCGACTTGTTGATGAAAACAAGGAACTCAACCTGACTGCAATCAGAGACCTTGCAGACAAGTTAGACGAGCAGTTAATCCAGTTGCTTCTAAACAACAAGGAAGCGAAAGAAAAATTCTTTTTGAAAATAAAAGATGTTTTGGTTTTCAGGCACACCGATTTTAAATTTTTTCTTGACGAAAATAAAATTGACAACTCATACACCGCTTATGAAAACAAAATCGGATTGAGCAGTAATAGCCGACTTCTGAAAGAAAGCGGAGAGGTGGTATTGAATTTTCCTTATAAAGATTGCGTGCTTGAAGGTGGACAAACCACTGAAGAAGGAACAGATGAATTTTTTGAATACAACAATGAAGAAGAAAAATATGAATTGTACGAAGCCACACGCAAAGAAATATTTTTTAATGAAGTACTTGCACAAGATGAAATTGACCGCCTTGAAGAACCCAAAGCATTTACCAACATAAAAAAATATATTGCGAAAGGTGAAGAAAACTTAAAAGAATTTGCAAGAAATAAAGATGGAATAATTACCGATAATCTTTTAATAAAAGGCAATAATTTACTTGCACTTCATTGTTTGAAAGAAGAATTTTATGAGCAGGTAAAGCTAATTTATATTGACCCACCTTATAACAGAGACGCAGATGCGTTTTATAATGATAAGTTTAAAAACTCAACTTGGTTGACTTTTATGAAAAACAGGTTAGAAGTTGCAAAAGAATTATTACGAGATGATGGATTTATTTTCATTCAAATAGACGATTTTCAACTCGCTTATCTTAAAATACTTTGTGATGAAGTTTTTTCTCGTGAAAAAGCAGTTAATATAATTGCAGTTAAAATGAGTGAAACTTCGGGTCTAAAAATGTCGCATGTAGATAAGAAACTACCAAAAATTAAGGAATTTTTATTAGTATATAAAAAAAATAATGCTTCACGTTTAAATCCAATAAAAATTAAAAAAGAAACACAAGGTAATAAATTAGATGATTATTTGAAATACTATAAAAAGGTAATTGAAAACATTGATGAGCCAGTTGAAAAATGGAAAATATCTTCTATTTCAGACTACCTGAAAAAGCAAGGTAAAAAAACAGACGAAGAGTCAATTAAGAAATTTCAGCTTGAAAATGCAGAAAGAGTTATTTATAGAACTAACAATGCATCATTCGCAAATCTAAAAGTAAAAGGTACTTTAGCTTTAGTAAAATCAAAACAGGGGCTTGATTATGTTTGGTGGGAAGGCAAACAAATGCTTTTCCTATCAGATTATATTGATGAATATGTCTGTGATTTATGGACAGATATAAGTACGATAAATTTAAATAAAGAAGGTGGAGTTGATTTACAGAATGGAAAGAAACCAGAAAAATTATTAAAAAGAATTATTGAATTAATAACAAAAGAAGGCGATTTAGTTATGGATTACCATTTAGGCAGCGGTACAACTGCTTCTGTTGCTCTTAAACTAAATAGAAAATTTATTGGAATTGAACAATTAGATTATGGTAGTAACGACAGTTTAGTAAGATTGAAAGGAGTTGTTAAAGGTGATATATCTGGAATTTCAGAAGAAATTAATTGGAAGGGTGGAGGTTCATTCGTTTATTTGGAACTTGCAAAATGGAATGAAGAAGCCAAAGAAAAAATATATGAATGCAAATCGCTAAAAGAATTAAAGTCGCTTTTCAAGGAACTTTGCGAAAAATATTTTCTTCATTACAATGTAAGAGTAAAGGATTTTATTGAAGGTAACAAAGACAAGAAAATATCTGCAATAGTAGATGAAGAAAATTTTATTAAACTTCCTTTGCCAAAGCAAAAAGAAATGTTTGCAAAAATGCTTGACCTCAATCAACTCTATGTAAACGTAAGTGAAATGGAAGATAAAAAATTTGGCTTGTCAAAAGAAGATATTGTATTGACAAAAAATTTCTACAATCAAAAGTAAAGAGCGATGGATTTATTTATGACCGAGAAAAAATATTTGTTTGAAGTAATTGAAAGCACTGTAGGCACAAGGAATATTTCACGCATTGAAATTCCGACTTTCATTACTGATAATCTCAAATATCAATTATTTGATTGGCAGAAAACCGCACTGCAGTACTTTTTGTCTTTTGAAAATCAGGAAAATGATTTAAAGAAAATTAATGCACCCACCCATTTGCTTTTCAATATGGCGACAGGCACAGGAAAAACATTGCTGATGGCTGCACTTATTTTGTATTATTACAAAAACGGCTACCGTAGTTTTATCTTCTTTGTCAATCAAAACAACATTGTAGGAAAAACCGAAGAAAATTTAATCAATCCAACGCATACAAAATATCTTTTCCAATCAAAAATTATTATTGACGACAAAACCATTCAAATCAAAAAGGTAGAGACATTTTCTAAAAAGACCGATAACATTGAAATTATTTTTACTTCCATTCACAAACTTCACAACGCAGTTTATCTTGTAAAAGAAAACAGCCCCTATCTTGAGGATTTGCAGAAACGGAATATTGTAATGCTCGGTGATGAAGCCCACCACTTAAATGCAGACACCAAAAAGAAAAAAGGGCAAACCGAAATAGAATTAATAACCGAATTAAAAGAAGGAGCAAGCGAATCGGAAGTTGAAAAAAGTTGGGAACATACGGTAATACAACGCTTATTGAATAAAGACGGCAATCATAAAGACGAAGAAAATAAAAATATATTGCTTGAATTTACCGCCACCGTTCCGAAAGATAAATCCGTTGGAGAAAAATATCTTGACAAAACAATTATTCAGTTCCCTTTGGAAAAGTTTTTAGCAGCGGGCTATACGAAAGAAATCAATCTTGTTTCATCCAACCTTGACAAGAAGAAAAGAATTTTACAAGCGTTGCTCTTTAACTGGTATCGGTATAAAATTGGCTCAAAATACATTCCAAATTTCAAACCTGTAATTCTTTTCCGTAGCAAATTCATTGATGAATCCGAAAGCGACTACAAATTTTTTGTTGATATAGTAAAAAACCTGAAACCGCAGGACTTTAATTTTCTGGAACAAATAAAAAAAGATGAATTATTTAAAATAACGGAAACCTACGAAAAAGGGAAAAGCAGAATCATTGATATAAAAAGATTTATTGAAGAAGAAAAAATCAGCATCAAGGAAATTATTGATTACATACAATATTATTTCCGTGAGGTATTCTGCATAGTAACCAATTCAAAAGATAAGACGGCAAAAGGCGAAAGAGGTGGCGAAAAAACTACAGACGAACAAAATAAATTGCTAAACAGTTTAGAAGATAAAAACAATCATATCCGAGCCATCTTCACGGTAAAACGATTGACAGAGGGTTGGGATGTTCTCAATTTATTTGACATTGTAAGAATGTATGAAGGTCAGAATGTGGGCGGTTCAAATACAAAAACACCAGAAGCTACAACACAAGAAATTCAGTTAATTGGCAGAGGCGTAAGATATTTCCCTTTTAAATTTCAGGATAAAGAAGATAACAGAAGAAAATTTGACGGCATTCTTAACCACGAATTAAGAGTATTGGAAGAATTTTATTACCACAGCGATGATGAGCACAGATATTTAAGCGAACTCACAAGAGAATTAAAACGCCAAAAATATATTCCCGATAATAAAACGATAAAAAAGTTTGCTGTAAAAGACGATGAGCAAATTCAAACTTTTTTCAAATCAATTAAACTATGGAAAAACGAACAGATTGAAAATCCCACCAAGAGAAAATTAAGTTTGAAAGAAATAAAAGAGTCCTTTGATTTTTCACACAGAATAACGACAGCCATTGCCCACGAAACACGGGTAGAATTAAGCAAAGAAGAAGATACCACACGTTTGGCATTGGGTGATGATGAAGGAAAAGCATTGTTGCTCAATGGAAAACCACCAACATTATCGCATTTTCAAAAACATATTGCAAGAAAGGCAATAAACATAAAAGCAAAAAAAGACAAATCAATTTTCAGATTTCAAAAACTGAAAGAAGAATTGAATATTGACAGCGTTGAAGAAATATTTGATGATAAATTTTTGGGGAATTTTCCGATTAAAATCACAGTACCTAAAAATTACAATTCACTTGACGATATTAATAATGAAGAACAATTAAAAATTCTTCTTCGCTTCTTTGACAGCGTTGAACTTCGCTTGAAAGAAGAATCAAATCCATACAAAGGAGATGAATTTAAACATAGAAGATTCAGTGAAATATTTGGAGGAGTAAAAGAAAAATCCGTTGAGGTAACAGTAGAAAATAAAAAACTGGAGGAAGAACTTGTAGGTAAACAATGGTATGTTTTAAACGGTTTCAACGGGACAAGTGAAGAAATAAATTTGATTCAATTCCTGAAAGACACGATGGGAAATTTGGAGGAAAATTATGAACAGGTATTTTTATTGAGGAATGAAGAAGTTTACAAAATCTTTGACTTTGATAAAGGCAGAGGTTTTCAGCCCGACTTTTTATTATTCTTGAAAGAGCAGGAAAAAAATCTATTTTATCAAGTATTTATTGAGCCAAAAGGTGATTGGGCAAAAGACAGCAGCGATGGTTTTACAGACAGCAAAGAGGGATGGAAAGAAAAATTCCTTCTGGATATTTGCAATAAATACGGTGATTCCAATATATTGAAAATTGAAAACAAGGATTACAAATTAATAGGTTTACCATTATACAATGAAAAAAATAGAAATGTCTTTGAAGAGAAATATAATATATTTTTAAAAAAGAAATAGCCATCGTATTTGCAAGCACATTGCCAAAGCCCCACAAGCCAACGTTACAACCAAAGCTTTGTCAAAGAGCTTGCAAAGCCAACCCAGAGAAAAATTGTTTTTAAAAAATTTCCTGCCCCTTAAGAAAAAAATAAAAAACGCAAACGCACAAACCGACACGGACAAGAAAGTAAAATGACAATGACACGGAAACTCAATATTGACAATGGTTTACAAGGACAAATGAAAGAACGCCAGCTGGTAACAGGCGGTTGCTGTCAGTGGCGGGACAATGGCTCGTTTGACAATGACGTGCATATTGAAACCTTTGTTCTTCGTGGAAATTTTTGTGGTGAAATCGCCACCGAACAGCAACCGCCAAAACGTTAGCGTTCATTGGAAGAAATATTTTACTAAATTTGACATAAATAGAAAATATGAAAAAAATTACATTATTATTATTGATAATTTTTGCTATTGCAAAAACTCAATCGCAAAATTTCCAAATCAGTTTTACAGGAAAAGGAGCAAGTACAACTGTTGACTCGGTGAAAGTTGAAAACCTGACGCAGTGTACCGATACAATCATTGGAGGAAGTGATATTTTGCATCTAACAGGAGTGGTTGGAATAAATTCACCAAACTCCTTTGTAAATAATACTTTGCAAATATATCCCAACCCAATTACGGGCAATTGCACCATTGGATTTGATGCAACGGCTCAAGGCTATGCAACATTAAACTTATATAACGTTTTAGGTAAAAGAATTATACAACTGCAGGAATTTCTAACAAAAGGGAAACATACTTATAGTCTGAATGGAATTCGTAGTGGCGTTTATTTCCTGACAATAGAATCTGACAACTATTGCTATAAATCTAAAATTATTAGTAATAATACATTATTGAGTACAACAGTTATCAAGCATATCGAAACAACAAGCTTAAATGACCAACAAATTATTACTTCAAATATTGAAAAGCAAAATAGATTGAAAAGAGAAAAATCTTTAATAATAGAAATGCAATATACAACTGGAGACAGATTGAAATATACAGGATATTCTGGAGGAAAATATCGTACTATACTTATGCAAGTTCCAACCATTAGCCAAACAGATACATTTAAATTTGTTTATTGTGCTGATGCTGATAGCAACCATTACGCTGTGGTACAAATAGGCACACAAATATGGATGGCAGAAAATTTAAAAACCACGAAATACAATACTGGTGTATCAATAGGAACAACCACCCCTGCAACATTAGATATATCAGGTGAAGCTACACCAAAATACCAGTGGGCTTATGGTGGTAGCGAAAGTAATGTAGCTACTTACGGCAGGTTATATACTTGGTATGCAGTAACCGACAGCCGTAATATAGCTCCTGCCGGCTGGCGCGTACCAACCGATGCCGAATGGACAACACTAACAACCTACTTGTTAGGCGTAAGTGTTGCAGGTGGTAAATTGAAAGAAAATTGCTCAACGCTTTGGGGTTGCCCAAATACAGGAGCAACCAACGAAAGCGGGTTTACAGCCCTTCCGGGTGGCTACCGCTTCAGCAATGGAAGTTTCAGCGTCATTGGCTACAACGGTTACTGGTGGAGTTCTACAGAGAGCAGTACAGACGTTGCCTGGTTCCGGGACATGAGCTGCAGTAGCAGCAATGTGAGCAGAGGCAACTACAGTAAGCTCTATGGCTTTTCTGTGCGCTGTGTTAGGGATTTATAGACTATTTCCCTATTTGATTATTTAAGGGTATGGGGCTATGCCCCATCGAATTTTATTTTAGAAAATTATGATAAAATGGAAAAAGAGAGAAGAACCAACGAAACGCTAACAAAGGCTATATGCCATAAGGGTTTCGGAGGTAATTCAATTGTTCTTCCCCGCATAATAATTTATGCTTGTGGACAGTTTTGTAGCCCGCAATCCCTTACGGCACATAGCCTCAACCGTTACCGCCAATGCCTCCACACCTCAACACAGGGCAACTTTGCGAAGTGGCAAAGTTTAAATCCTGTGTTGCCTGTTGATTGGCGGTAACGGCTCGGTGTTGCGCTCCCACTAATGAAAAAGTGTGTAGCATGGCACTGGCGGTAACATTGTGTTGCCACAAGTCTTTTACAACCATTTGCACTCTGCCAACCAACTTTTTCATTCCTCTGTTCTTTTTAATTAAGTATTTTTAAAACCCTACCGCACCGATTTTTTCAAAATCGTTAAGTTAATTTATGCTGCTCTATTTATTATTCGTGATTGTTTTTGAATACGTCTAATTTTTTTAGCGTGTTTTCTTTTTTTACTTTCAATCTTATTTTTATGAATAAAATTACAAGTTCCTTTTGCGTGATGTTCAAATGGATTTTGAATTTCATGTTTTATCTGTTCTTCCGGTTTTGTAGGAATAAGATTTTTTATCTTATCAGCTTTTCGCCTTTCACTTTTTGCAAAAAGACTTTTAATTAACGTGAATAAATTTTTCATAATTTTATATATTTAGTGTTATTAATATTCATTGTTTACCCGCCCACATCGCCGCTTCGTTTTAAAAATAAATTAAAAAGACCAGTGGTAACACCGAGCCGTTAACCACAACAAGTATGAAAACATTGTTGATAATAATTTTGACTATTTTATTGACGGTTGAGACAAATGCTCAGACTCAGACAAATGTTAATGACACGACTAGCAAAGTTGTAATCGCTTTAGGTAAAATTGTGAATGGTATTCCTATAATTGTAGTTTTTGACAATAGTAAGCCTATTGACACTGCAGCATTTAGAAGCTTAACAACCTTGATTGCATTTTATAAAACTCCAGACAAACAAATTAAAATTGACAGTATCTGTTGTGACGTTACTTTTACTAAGGGAGGTGACATATTATGGGGGGGATTTTGCGGATTCGATTTCTTAACAAAAGATTCTACATATATTTTAAAAAATCCAAGACTATTACCCCGTAACCTTAATATTTATATCAAGGTGAAAAGAATTGTTTTAAGTGGCGGACGTGTTCTTATTAATCCAAAAGTTCGCAATGAGACAGTATTTAAAGCAGCAAACAATTCTTTGATATTTGGAGTTTTATTTATTCGCAAATAGAAATACTTGCTGTGGTTAACTTAGGTCTGCCACCAGCGGCGGTTCGTGGTTGACAGAAACATAAGTAATTTTTAATTATATTTGCGGGGCAGACTGGGCAGCACATCCAAAACCGCCGCCGTCAGCAGCCCTTGATCGTTATACACAAGGCAACATGACCGTTAATAAAAGTATCTTTGTGTAAATATTTAAGCAAAATTCGACAGTGAAGTTTTTCATAGATACGATAGACATATTGAAAATAAAATTTAGTTTTTTTGCCGACCCGCAGGAAAATAAAGACAAGGAACGCTCGCTCACATTGGCACATTTGCCTGCCTTCCCATCACACAAGCCCGACACACGAAGGCAGGCAAAAGAACCAATCTTGCTTACCCGCATTATTATATAGATTTATTTTATATTGGAGTTAACCTGAAAATCCATTAAAGAGTAAGGGGCCGAAACCGAAAAGCCAATGAGTAGGAAACAAATTTAAAAATTAAAAAATGGAAAACTTAAAAGATTTTTTTGGAATAGTAGTTTATTCAATCGAGAAAGATGGTTGTTTAAACGGATTATGGACTAATACTGCCAATAAAGGCGAAATATTAAATGAAATAGCGAAGAAGAATGATGGAAATTATAACTGCATAGATGGTAATTATATTGTTACATATATTGAACATTGTAATCGTGAAGTTTTTTCCGGAAAACTGAAAATAATACATAATTCTGATAATTCATATAGATTAGAATGGGAAATTGATGGTGTAATAAAATTTTTAGGCGAAGGTTTTATAATAGGTAATCGGCTTGTTGTTTCATATTGGGAATGTAAGTAAAAATAAAAAGATATGGCAAACAGGCACATACTATTATCTTTAACACTTATTCTGTGTGTTACAGAATTTTTACATTCTCAAATTACAATAGGTAAAATTGAAAAGCAAAAAGATACTGCTGTTTTAAGACCCACTCCATACGACAGTTTAAACGATTTTGAATATATAAGAAATACTGATATTTATCAGGATGGAACATATATTGATCTTTCTTATCAGTATAAAAAATATATTGGGCAGAAGATATATGTACCGCCTATGAGTGATGGTATTGATAAAGAAAATCAATTTTGTAATAAGTATTTTACTATTATGGATGTTATTTTTGATAATAATGAAGTAAATAAAATCCTTCAAACAAATTCAAATGTTGAAGCAAATCGTGAATTTATTAAAGATACTTATTGGGGGGCGACATCTTTTTTTAATAATAGTAAAATGTTTTTACTAAGAAATGATAGTACAAAAAAAACATTTTATTCTGTATTTTCTTGTAGTAATTTTTGGGATATTAGAAATAGTCACTTTATTTTAGTACCTTATTTTGTCAAACAAAAACAATTGTATCAAAATAAAACATTAGTTTATAATAGTTATTCGGATTTTACTGCATGGAAAGATATTAGAACTGACAAGTATGTTAAGATATACCATAATAGCAAATGGTATTGTTCTGAAGTAACTATATTAACACTAAATTGCGACATACCAAATTTCAGTTCTTATAATGATGCACGTTTTAAATTGTATTATGTACTGAAAAATGATTTAGGAGAAACTATTGCATTGAAAAATTTAAAAATAGATTCTGATGATGAATTTATTACCAAAGATGAGTATGATAAAAAAGAATTAGAAAAAAAATTAAAAAGCTATGAATTAATTGCAAAAAAGAAACAAGAAAAACTTCAAAAGGAAGAAAACGAAAAGAAAGCACAAGAGAAACGTAAAGTTGAATGTATAAATAAATTCGGAGAATATTATGGTAGTTTAATAGCACAGGGAGAAGTAAAAATTGGAATGAATACAGATATGTGTAAATCCGCATGGGGAGCACCTTTTGATAGTTATAAAACCACAACCGCAGATGGAATTTATGAGGATTGGTACTATGGATGGAAATATAGCCTACACTTTGTAAATGGTTTATTAATAAGAATAGAAAATTAGTAAATTCAATACTTATCTAAAGTCTTGCCACAAGCGAGATGTATTTTGTAAAAGTTAAAACAGAAAAAAGAGTGGCGGTGGAAAAGTTTGTGAAGGAATAAAACTACGCAAAGGCAAGCACATTGTCAGGTCGCACCAGCCGACCCAAGACCAAAACCTGCCAATAAACTTGCCTTGCCATTCCTATTGTTTAATAAATTTTCCCCGACCTTAAAAAAACTAAATTTTCTCTGTACAACGACAGACAGGCTATTCGGTGATTTTGCCCTGTGTATAACAGCAAGGCTTGCTGCAAGCGGGGCGGACGTGGTTATTTGAATTGTAAATCTTTATATTTACTTTTGTTCGTATTGGACAGGTAAGTGCTTCTAATGCCCCGCCTGTCAGCAAGCCGCAAATCGTTATGCACAAGCGGAGAAAAATTATTAACGAGAAAGCAGACTTTGACACTTCAGACAGTTCACTGCAACTGGACAGACCAAAGACAGAAAATAAAATGAGCCGACACACCCGCCAACCCGAAAGTTTAAATTTTTACCCCACCGCACTTTTTTCGGCGAAGCCGTATTTGCTATCGCTTCTGCAAAATCAAAAGAGCTGCATTACTTATTTTATTTTTTATTTTGGTATGCAGCACATTTGCTTTTGCCCCAACCGCACAAAAACTCAGCGACACTATCAAAAGCCAATTTTCCAAAACAATGTTGAGAACTTTTGAAAAATGAGATTAAATCAAAATGATTTTTCGTATATTTGCGAAACAGTTTGAACTAAAAAAATGAGATATTACGGAGCAAAAACAAAATTATTGCCATTCATTGAGCAGGTCGTCAAAAAGACAGGCGTGAATGGAACTTCAAATTTTGTGGATTTGTTTGCAGGGACTTCTGCCGTAGGCAGACACTTTAAAAAATTAGGTTATACTGTAATCTCAAACGACACCCTTGAATTTTCATACGCTCTTGCAAAGACCTACATTGAATTGAACGAAGAACCTCAATTCAAAAAACTTAAATCACATCTCAAACTGAAAAATGGCAACGAAGTATTGTTTGACTACTTGAACAAACTAAAAACTCGTAAAAAGGGATTCATGTTTGAAAATTATTCACCAAACGGTGGCAGACAATATTTTACAGACGAAAACGCTTTACGCATTGACACATTCCGCTACTTGTTTGAAGAATGGAAAGATGAAAATAAAATTTCTGAACTTGAATATTACTACCTAATCACTTCATTGCTTTGTGGAGTAAATTTAACAAGTAATGTTTCAGGGACTTACGCAGCGTATCTTAAAACATGGGATAAGAGAGCTTTGAATCCATTGAAACTTGAAGCAGTTGAAATTATTCCGAGCAAGAATAAAAACAAGGTTTTCAAAAGAGACGCAAACGATTTGATAAAAGAAATTCACTCCGATATCTTGTATCTTGATCCACCATACAATAACAGACAATACGCTTCAAACTATTTTATTCCTGAACTAATAGCGGAAGGTTGGTTTAAAAGCAAACCTGAAATTTATGGTGAGACGGGAATGAGAAAATACGACCATCAAAAATCTCAATACTGTTCAAAAAATTCTGCATTGAACGCACTTGAAGATTTAATTTTAAATTCTTCAAAAGCAAAATACATAGTTTTAAGTTACAACAACGAAGGTTTAATTCCACAAGCAGCAATTCAGCAAGCGCTTGCTCGGATTGGAAATGTTGAAACATTTACAGAAAATCACAAAAGATATAGAAGTATAAACCAAACTGTTGAAGACCCCCAATTAACTTTGGAGCATTTATTTTTAGTTCAGCCAAAGAAAACAATAAACAAATCAAACAACCTTTCGGGTAAAGAGTGGCTGCAAAACTCTTTTAGTATATGGCGGGACTTAGGAAAAACAGAAGAAGAAAAAAAATTAAAACATCCTGCAATTTTCACAATCAAATTGATTTCAAAACTCATTGATACTTTCTGTAAACCTAATGGAGGAAAGATTTTGGACTGTTTTGCTGGTTCTGGAACTACTTTAATTGCAGGATTATTAAAAGAGAAAGAAGTTATCGGGTTCGACTTAAATTCCGAATATAAAAATCAATTTATTAAAAGAGCTACAAACTCATATAATATTAATTCTTATGGTTTGGAAGATAAATATTTCGTTGCAGATTCTTGTCAGCTTTCAAAAAAAATAGATTTAGACTCTGTTGATTTATGTATTACATCACCACCATACTGGGATATTCTTAACAGACAAAGAACAGCAGACTATAAACAGAACATAAATTACTCCGACAAAATTGAAGACATTGGAAATATTGAAGATTACAATCAGTTTGTTTCCGCTCTAAAATCGGTATGTTGCGAGGTTTACAAAGTGATAAAACCCAAAGGATATTTTATTGTAAATGTTATGGACTTGCGGAAAAAAGATAAATTTTTTCCTTTACATATTGATACTGCAAGAATAGCACAAGAGGTGGGTTTTTCATTTGAAGACATTATTATTTGGGACAGGCAACCTGAATACAACAATATGCGCCCATTGGGCTACCCTTTTAAATTTATTGTAAATAAAGTTCATGAATATCTTTTAATCTTTAGAAAGCAGAATAATGGAGAAAAATAAAATCTCGAACTTTTTAACTCCTGACATTTCTTATTTACTTGGTTTAATCACTGGCAGAGGAGAAATTCAATACACCAACGAAGTAAAAAAAATTGTCATTGACTTTGAATATAAAACTCTTGAATCAAAAGCAATCAAAAAAGTTTTTGACCAAAAGTTACACATTCAAACAAGTTTAGACCCCGTTGTTTTGCGTTTGCAAAATATCGGAATCAACACACAAAAAGTAATCACGGAGAAAAAATTATCTCTTGTCTTGCGTTGGCAGCAGGAAGATATTGCATGGCTTTTTATAAAATACCTTATCAATGGAACAAGGTTTAGTTACCATGACTTTTTAATTCCCGAACCTATCTTTGAATCAACAGACGCAAACAAAAAAGAATTTTTGAGAGGACTGGCTGATGTTACAGCTTATGTAAGAAATTCCAATCGTGACCAAGTTGGCAGACACAGAGTTTATATTGAAATATCAAACAAGAATTGGTTTTTACCACCGCAAATTTGTCAATTAAATCAATCACTCAATGTGCCAACTCAATTCATTGGTTACGGACATCCGAATATCAGACATGGAAGCGGAACAAGTTGGGCGAAAGAACATCAGACAAAAATTTATGCAGAGGACTTTGAAAAAATTGGATTTTATATTTCTCACAAGAACGAAGCATTGAAAGAACTTGCTGATTACAACAAAGCAAACTTTGACAAAAAGCAATCGTTATGCACTGGGAAAAGCAGTAGAAAAGTTATTAAAGAACCGCACCAACACGAAAAACACGAAAAACTTCCTCCCGAAATTAACGGACAACACTTTGACAATTTTAAAGAAATTTGTAAATGTTTAGGATGTTATTTGCAAAAGAATTAACCGAAAATTTATGTATCGCACAGAAGTAGAAATGTATCCCGATATTATTCGGTGGCTTGAAAATGATTTGAAACAAAAATTTTCCAAGCAAGCGAAAAAAATCACCGTGTTGGACACACACGATTCTGATTTGAGTAATTTTATTATTCGTTTGAATTACCAAAAATATTTTCCTGAATTTACTACTTATCAGATACGACAAGACATTACTGGTTTTGTAGAGTATGCAGATAAAGTGGAATTAATTTTCGTTGAGTGCAAAAATGAAACAATGTCATTAATTCATCTTTCACAAATAATCGGCTATTCCTGTATTGCCTTACCAATTTATTCTATCCTTTTAAGTCCGCAGGGAATGGGAACAACTCTAAGTAAATTGCTTCAAACATTTAACCGAAAAGATATTTTAGAATTTCGTCCGAAAAGAAAAATTCAAATTATCAAGTGGGACTATCAGAAACAAGACATTGATTTTATGAATAGTGTTTTGTAGAAATTTCGTATTTGTAAGAAGAAGCGGAAATAAAAAATTGATGAAGTAAAAAAACTAAAATACAATAAAATTTAATCCTATTTTTGTTGCTGTTATTGAAAAAATAATAAATAATCATTAATAAAATTAATCATGTTTGAAAAAGCTGATGAACAACATTTACTAAACCACCTTTCAAAAAATCAAGTCATTCTTTTTTTAGGGGCAGGGTTCTCTTGTATGGCAAAAAACAATTCAGGTGAAACTTTACCTATGTGTGATACTTTGACTAGAAAAATTTGGGAACTTCTTTTCCCTCGAAATGAATATGAAAACACTACTTTAAAAATGGCATTTCAAGCTCTCTTAACAAGCCGAATTGGAGCAAATAAAATAAAATCATTCTTGGAAGATAATTTATTAGTAACTGAATATCCTGATTTTTACAATAATTTAAGTAAGGTTTTTTGGCATAGAATTTATACAACGAATATAGATAATCTTGTAGAAAAAATTTATTCAAATAATAGAAATCAAAATTTAGAAATAATTAGTTATCCTGAAATAGATACAAAAGAACGAGATCAGTTTTTGGAACGAGTCCAAATTTTTCACTTAAATGGAAAACTAAAATGTGAACCGAATGATTTAATATTTGCACATGAACAATATGCTAGGAATACCAATCTTATACAACCTTTTTACCTTCAATTCACATCTGAATATTCAACTAAATGTACTATCTTCATTGGTTCATCATTAGAAGAAGATTTTTTATGGCAATATATTGAAGAAAGAAAATTTAAAAAACAAGACATACCAGAAATGCGTTTGCGGTCATTCCTAATTTCACCAACAATTTCAGCACTAAAAGAAGCGGCATTAAGTAAATATAATATCATTGGCATAAACGCTTCTGTTGAAGATTTTATGAAATGGATTGAAAAAGTAAGTCATCAATTGCCCAACAAAGAAACTATTCTTCAAACAATAAATCCTGCTTGGATTTTATTTTCTAAATCTGAAAATATTACTCCAAACAAAAAATCTTTAAAAGAGTTTTCACTAACATTTGAAGTTGTTCCAATTAATCCTCCTCCTTCAGTGATAAAATCATATTTCCTTCTTGGTGCTGAATCAACTTGGTCAGACATCTTAAATAATCTTGATGCAAAACGGGAAACAACTGATATAGTTATTAATAAAGTCAAAGAAGTTTTCCCAAAAAATGAATTGAAAATTTTTGCTTTATTAGGTACAGCAGGTTGCGGGAAAAGCACTATACTTAAAAGAATAGCTCATTCTCTTAACTTAAATTCTTATAATGTTTATTTTACGAATTCAGATAACTTGCTATCACCTGAAGATTTATTTGAATCTTTAAATGCTTTCAATAAAAAGACCGTTTTGATATTTGATTATTCTCCGACTATTGTTTCCAAATTACATTTATATGTTAAAGAACTCGAAAACTGTAAAATATTTCCTTTAATAATTATTGCGGCTCGTTATAATGATTTTGAAAGGTTAGCAACAAAACAAAGAGCAATTATGGAATTAGAAGAAATATCAATACCTGATTTAACAAAAAACGAAATAAAAAATATTATTGAAGTATTGGAATATCATCATTTAGAAGGTAATTTAAAAGACAAAAGGATTGATGAGCAAATAGCAATATTTGAAAAAGTTGCTAAAAATCAATTATTAGTTGCAATGCGAGAAGCAACGAGTGGAGAAAGATTTGATTTAATTATTAAAAATGAGTTTCAAAATATAAAGCCAGAAAATGAAGCGCAGATACTTTGTTTATGTGTCGCTTTAGCAACAGATGCAGGATATAAACTTTCTAAAGAACAATTTATTTTATGTTCCCAAGAAACTCCAGCAGATGCCCTCTACTATTTAGCAAGAAATTTAAAGGGGATTATTATTAGCGATGGAGTTGCTGATAATAACTTAATGATAAGGCATAAAATCATTGCTGAAAATTATATCTATTCTTCCGCAAGCAGAGATAAACTAAAGCAAGCTTATTTAAGATTATTAAAAATATTATCCACGCATGTGATTAGAAACAATAAGCGTTTTTATGGGTTTAACCTTTATAAAGATTTAATTAATCATAAAAAAATATTCAAAAGAATGGGGAATAACATTGATGATGCAAGATTCATTTTTGAACAAATTAGAGATAACTTTAATAATGACTATCAATTTTGGCATCAATACGGAACCTTAGAATTATTGGCCGGTCAATTTGACTATGCAGAGAATTATTTATCTCAAGCAAAAGCGCTAAGTCCCTCCGACACATTTATTGATACTTCATTTGGTAATCTTTATTTAAAAAGAGCAATACAAGCCGATCATGCAATGATGGCATTAACTTATTTTGAAAAGGGAGAAGAAATATTAAAACAACAAATTACCAATATAGGAAGCTATGACACATATTGTTATCATGTTTATTGTGCACAAACATTTAATTACATTAATGCTTGGATAAAAACAGAAGAAACAAAAAAACAAAAGCTAAGAAACCTATTAAAAATATCGGAACAAGCTATATTTCTTCACCCTAAACACAAGCAATTGATAAATGTTTCTAATCTTATTAAACGAGCTTTATATAATATGGCAATTCCATTCGAACAAAGACCCAAAGAACCAACCATTGAGACATAGGAATATTTTAGCCCTATCTGCAAAAAAATAAATCAAAAAAAATTAGATAATTCCCCAAAGAAGTATTTTAACTGCAAGAAATATTCTCGTTACTGCTGGTATTTCATAGACAACTTAGGTGCGTATAACCCCAACAGCACAAGTCAAGCACGTGCTGCAAACCACACAAGCCCAACCAGACCAATGTTTGCAGCATAAGCTTGCCATTTCCCACGCTTTTCCGACAGTGACCAAGAAAAAAACAAATAAAATCCCTTCCCTTCTGTAAAAAATTAAACGCTTACACACATTCCACCCCAGACAAAAACTCTATGACAGACGACAGTGAAACTCAATAATGAAGCTGCTTTTGGGACACTGTGGACATTCCGCCAGTGCATAACAGGGTGCTGCTATAATGCCGAGTGAGGTGGTAATTGAAACGAAAGTTGTATCTTTGAGCTATTAATTTCGGGTGACAGGAAAGTGCTATAAAATCGGCACAATAGCAGCACCCGAACCGTTATAGCCAATTTTAAAAAGACAATTATGAAAAGACATTTGACTTCTATATTCGGACAGATAATAATAATATTTATTCTTTTTACATGCTGCCATTCGACAGACAAAAAAAAACTTGAGCAAGAATTGGCAAAGAAAGACAGCATTATAGAATCACAGAATAAAATCATCGAGAGAATAAAATATGACTGGGACCTTAACAAAATAATGCCAATTGTTGTTTCGGAAAATACAAATATAAAATTTGGAGATAGTTATTCTGCAAAAGTTTATCTTGCCGCATTCAATAGAGACGAACCATTTGAAATATATTTGTGCGAATCGATAGACACAAACAATAATAAAATGTATGGTAAAATAGACACAATAAAAATGACAGATGGCGCCGGAAATATTAATATTCAACCAAAGCATAAAGGCAAGAATATTTTACAAGGACTGCTTTTTTTCAAGACTCATAGGACAAAAAATGATGTGGGTTTGAAAATGTTATTTAGAAAAGAGTATTTTGTTTATTAGTAAAACTGGCTATAACTTAGGTCTGCAATCATCGGCGGTTCGTGGTTGACAGAAAAGTTTATATCTTTAAAAATTATTTGTGGGGCAGACACGGCAGTGCTCTAAAACCGCCGCCGTTCGCAGCCCTTAATCGTTATAAGTAATTGCTTAAAAGGTGGGCAAACGCTTCGCAATTTTGTTTTGCTTTGCCACGCACCTGACCAGTTCTGGAAATTAAACCGCAAGCCAATTCGTGCTGTTATTAATATTATATTTTTTAGAAACAACGAATAGTCCTCTGTGCGCAGGCACTACACGCACTTAACAGTGACATTTGCTTTTATGACGGCTTGCTTATCATTGTGCTGTTAGAATCATCATCAGGTTAATTTACGGAAGAATATCCCGAAGTTACAAAATTGCCCTCACGCCGCAACCTGTTAATGGCAGTGCATATAAAGGGAACAATAAATACAGTGTGTGCTAAATTGACATGGACGTTATTCAAAAGTCCGATTGGCATTGTGCCATTAAATAACTTTAAGAAGAAGCAACTCACTTATAACACGGTGCTTATTCAATGCGGAGTTCAGATGGTTTGGAAAGTTCATTAAAATAATTTAATTTTGTAGCAGGGTGAGCAGGAAAGTGCAATTAATTTCCGCACTCAAATAAGCACCCATCTCGTTATAAGCAATTCAGGTGCAACTGGGAATCGAAGCAGCTATTTGACAGGATTGATGAAGGATAAAAAAGGTAGTTCTTTGAAAGGTACTGCGGGTGAAAAGGAAGCGGAACAGCTTTAAGAAAAATCAGAAAGATTTAGCTCAAGTCTTAGACGGTGATACCGGTAAAAGTTAGCACTTTTAAACGTAGAAACGTTAATAAGACTTGGCAAAGGTACAGGAAAAATTTGAGACTAACAAATTTCCGTGACTTTGCGAAGCTGTGTAGCTGACTGAAACCCGCAGAGGACGTGTGATAGAAAAGAACTATTTTTTTTATTAACAATCCTGACATGCTTAATGACGTGCTCTAATATGGGGATATTGGAGCAATAATTAATTATTTAAAATAACTGCTTTTTATGCAGAGGTGTTGACACCTGAACTACGTTCAAACATATCTGCCAATGAAGCAGAAGCATCAAAGGCATCTGATGAATGAACATGCTTATAACACGGAGCTGCTACAATGCCCCGTGCCTTGATTTAATTTTTTATCTTTGTGGAACGGAGGCACAGTAGCAGCTCCGATACCGTTGGCAGCAACTCTATAAAGTATAGACAAATGAAAAAACTTTTATCAATATTTATCCTGACTTCATTAACGACATTTGTCAACGGACAGACTTGGGCACCGACAGGAGCAAAATGGTACTATAGTCATTACAGTGGAGCACAACCGTACTTGACTGTTATTGAATCAATCGGTGACACAATTATAAATACCAAACAATGCAAGATTCTTAAGACGTACGAAATTGATGATGCTATGGATTCAACATTGGCGCATCATTGGGATACAATAGTATGTCCACTGCAATATACATTTCAAGACTCAGGTATAGTATATCTTTTCGACTCATCAAAAAATGATTTCAATATACTGTATGATTTTAATGCAATAAATGGAGACACTGTAACAGTAAATGATACTACTTTCTCTGGATACTGCCCTGATGCTGTAACAAGTAATTTATTCCAATATGTGGTTGATAGTGTCAATGATATTATTATTAGTGGAATTTCGCTTCACAGACAATTTGTTAAACGGACACAAAATTCAGACTGGTTCTTTTCAGATCCATCAGGACCAACTGGCAATTACCCAATCATAGAAAGAATTGGCTCATTAAAGTATTTATTTGGAGTTACTATAAATTTCGTAATGGAAGGTCCAGTTTGTTGCCTAAGATGTTATGAGGACAGTGATATTTATTATCATTCATCTTCATGGCCAGACACAATTCCATGTAGTTATTTGCCATCATGGATTGTAGATGACGTCAAAGAAAATGACATCAACACAATAAAAGTTTTTCCAAATCCTGCACATAATCAAATTTATGTTGAAAATAAATTTAATCAACAACTTGATTATTATATTATCAATTCATACGGACAGTTAATAAAGACAGGTGTTTTACGTTCAGACTTGACTTCAATAATACTTGACAACTTCAGAGCAGGATTTTATGACTTGATAATAAAAACAGACAATAAAATAATTTCAAAACATTTAATAATTAAAAAATAGAGCAGCTGCCAACTTCGGCTTGCTACCAGCTGCGGGAATGTACGTAAATTGAACGGAAAATGAATTTAATAAACATAAGCAACGGTGGACAGGGCAGTGCTATTAAGCGCAGCCGTTAGCAAGCCTTAATCGTTAGCCACAATGCAAAAAAAACGGACAGACAATTTTTCAATAGACAAACTATTCTTAACTTTGACAATGCAAAAACCAACGACAATGAAAATAAAATTACTCATCATATCTTTTGCAATCTGCGGAATTGCAAATGCCCAATGGCAAAACACTAACAGTGTTTCACCTCAAATGAACTGTGTTGCTGCGAGTGGTACAAATGTTTTTGCTGGGCGAGCTGGTGGTGGCGTTGAAGGTTCCACTGACAATGGTAACAATTGGACAATTTGTTGTTACAATGGAATGACATACCCTTATATCTGGTCTTTAGTTATAGACGGAACAAATCTTTTTACCGCCACTGGAAGCGGGGTGTATATCTCAACCGACAGTGCCGCCAATTGGACTCAACTGAGTAATGGATTAACAGATACTACTGTTTTGTCATTAGTAATAAGCGGAACAAATATTTTCGCGGGAACTACTGGTGGAGTATTTTTCTCAACTAACTACGGCAACAACTGGACTGCTGTAAATAATGGACTGACGAGCAGTACAGTTCGTGCATTAGCAATAAGTGGAACAAATATTTTTGCAGGCACTTCTGGTGGTGGAATATTCCTTTCATCTAACAATGGTGGTAATTGGACTGCGGTTAACAATGGACTTGCAAATGGCAATATCAGTTCAGTAGCAATAGACGGTGGAAATATTTATGCAGGAACTTCTGGTGGCGGAATATTTTTATCAACCAACAATGGCGGTAATTGGACAGCGGTTAATAGTGGATTATTAAATCTAAATATCACTTCATTAGCAGTAAATGGCGGAAATATTTTTTCAGGAACGGGTGGCGGAGTTTATTTATCAACGAACAATGGTGCAAGTTGGACTGCTGAAAATAGTGGATTTACAAGTTCAAATATAAGTGGGTTAGCCATTAGTGGAGCAAATATTTATGCCAGCATTTATATGGGCGGAGTTTGGAGACGATCTCTATCTGAAATGGTAGGCATAAATGAAATTAACATTCAAAATACTATTAATGTTTTTCCAAACCCATTTTCTTCCTTGACAAATTTACAGACAGACAAATTTTTAAAAGACGCAACGCTGACAGTTTACAATTCCTTCGGGCAGACAGTAAAACAAATAAAAAACATTTCTGGACAGACAGTTAATTTTCACCGAGACAATTTACCAAGCGGATTGTATTTCATTCGGCTGACACAAGACAACAAGATTCTCTCGACAGACAAAATAGTAATCACTGACAACTGATACCAATGTATGATGACAAAATGCACTGTGGCTAATCGAGTAGACGGCTCCGCTACCTTTCGATAGCGGAGTGCGCCTCTCACACCACCCTGCGTACGGTTCTCGTACAGGGCGGTTCGTTAAGCATAAGCAAATCCGCTCTTTACACCAGATTTACTTTGTTCCGTTTAAAATAAGGCTGGTAAACTCGAAGTTTAAACCTCCTTATTGAATTAGGAACGCTTAACGTTCAGTCCTTCGCTACTTCTGTGAGCCATCCGACTATCTATGCCGGCTCGTTTCCCATAACTACTATGACCTCTGCTGACTTCTTGGCTCATAGAAAGCGAATCTATTCCAAGACCTCCCCCGGTAAGAGCTTTTCCCTTCTTCCAATGCCTGCGGAATCTACATAATTGTCCTTTTTGTGTTCTTTGGGCTTTACAAAGATGTGCTTGCTTACCCGAACAAATATGCCTCTGTATTCCGTTTCTGTTCGTCAGTACCGGATTTTGCAGTCTCGCTTCCTTCAGTGCATACCTCACGGTAAACCACCTTGCGACTTGCTAATGTTTCGGACACGACTCCGCACATAAGGGACTTGCACCCTTTGGAAAAATACACCCGCCGTTTTGCTTCTATAAATTAATTTGTATTTTTGAAGTTTTTATAGAGCTTGCGGACGGGTGTGCTCTGCTCATGCAGGGCACACACTTCGGCTCTGCTACCAGCTGCGGGATTGTGCGTAAATTGAATGAAAAATTAATTTAATAAACATAAGCAACGGTGGACAGGACAGTGCTTTTAAGCGCAGCCGTTAGCAAGCCTTAATCGTTATAAGCAATTCAGGTGCAACTGGGAATCGAAGCAGCTATTTGACAGGATTGATGAAGGATAAAAAAGGTAGTTCTTTGAAAGGTACTGCGGGTGAAAAGGAAGCGGAACAGCTTTA
>Ga0265296_1001880_pt1 | contig 22456 bp, 26 predicted proteins | sample MunlanPumphouse1_FD_189073 | JGI IMG/M metagenome (GOLD analysis project Ga0265296, IMG submission 189073) | Groundwater microbial communities from a municipal landfill in Southern Ontario, Canada - Pumphouse #1 | ecosystem: Environmental > Aquatic > Deep subsurface > Groundwater | place... | reverse complement strand
GCCCATCGCGGCGGCCCCCCAAATCAATGTCGGATGACGGGCACACCGAGCCTAGGCGAGGTGCCGAGTGGTGGGGCAAGAGCGCTTTGGTTACTTTCGCGCTCTTCGAAAGTGACCCGCCGTAAGGGCGGAACCCTAAGCCGCCGTGACCGCAGCAACGGATATGTACCCAACCCCAAGAACCATCAAAGAGTTGTGTAGATACTCACAGCTATCGCCGGCAAGGCCGCACATTACTTGCTTGTGCTCACTGAGGATCAGATCCGCACATTGCCCCGTGGTCCGGCGATGGCCCAGATAATCAGGCCCAATACCGGCAACAGCAGGATCAACAGGATCCACAACACTTTGGCGCCGGTGCTGGCGCCGCTTTTGAACACGTTGATGATCGCCCAGATATCCAAAGCCAGGATGATCAAGCCGATCAGGCTGTTAAATGTGGAACCCATGGTGTCGCTCCTAAGTGAGGGCTTGCCTGCTTAGGATAGCCAGCCCTGGCGAGGGTTCCGTTTTATTTCATACGTGCAAGGCGATACGCAGGGCTTCCAGGGACGGCTCACCCTTGATCCCGACTGCAGCACACAACTCCAGAACCCGTGGTACATCGTTGCCGTACACCAACACCGCCTGGATCTCGTCATCGAGCAACTGGCTGAAGTTCATCAGGGTGTAGCCGCCGTTTTCCGGGTTCATGGCAGCAAGTTGGATCTGGATGCGATTGAGCGCCGTGAGCGCCTCGGTCTTGGCCAATTGCTTGGGCTTGAGGTTGAACGCCACGTCGGGACCAAACGAGGCGACGATCTGGGCGAACAGGTCCTGGTAGGTATCGGCCTGGAACAGCACCGTTTCCGGCAGGCTACCGACCACAATCCACTCACCCAGGGGGATGGGGAAGCTGTCGTCGTAGTTGATATCGGGGTTGGCCGCCAGGAACCCGTCGGCATCCGCGTAGGCTTGGGCAGCCTCGTCGGCGATCTGCGCGATCTCGGCCTCGCCCAGGCAACCGGAACTGATTTTAGTGATGAGTTCGACGAGCGCGGTGTTCATGGGCGGATCCTGTGGCGAGGCTGATTTTGAGGGCGCAAAGCCTACACCAGTTTTTGCAACTGCGCCGTCGTATCCACTGCCCCCATGGTCTGGGCCGCCACCAGCGCAGTCACGCCCTGGGCATCGGTGGCCTTCGGGTTGGCCCCGACGCTGAGGAGGTAATCGACTATCTCGGTGCGGTTGAACATCGCGGCCATCATCAGCGCCGTGCGGCCATCGGCAGATGCGCCTTCAACCGGCGCGCCACCTTCGATCAACGCCTTGACCACCGCGAGGTTGCCCTTGAACGCAGCACCGGCAATGGGCAACTGGTTTTTGTCATTGGCCATCTGCGGGTCGGCCTTGAACTCCAGCAGCACCTTCACGGCCTCGGCATGCCCGTGATAGGCGGACAACATCAACAAGGTATCGCCATTGTGATTGCGCAGATTGACCGGCAAGCCCTTGGCCAGCAGCGCGGCCAGCATGGCGGCATCACCCCGGCGGGCCACGTCGAAGACCTGCTCGGCAAATTCGGCGGCTTCATCTTCGGTCATTTGTTTGGCTTGATCTGACATCTGCGGCTCCCTGTGGGGTGTGGCGTAAGGCCGTCAGTTTCCCGAGCAGCGCCACGCCTGTCACCCCTTTTTTGCCGAAAGCCGCAATAGCCAGGCTCTATCACCCACCGTCAGTAGCGATATTTTCCGCCCTGAATATCCACCAGCACCTGCTCGGTCACAGGCACATAGGCATCCGTGCCTGGCAGCCAGGCATAGAGCGGATCATCACCGACCCTGGCCGGGTCGAACGCCTCTTCCTTGAGGCGCACCTTCTGGTACTTGAAGGTGCCTGTGGTTTCCATCTTGACCTTGATCCGCAGGAACAGCGGCACCGCATAGGCCGGCATCTGGCTCAGGGCGAACTGCAACAGCGCCCGCATATCCAGGGTTGCCAGGGACTCGGACGGGGTAATCGCGGCCATCCCGGCGCGGCCGTTGGTATTGGCGATTTCCACACCGTAGGCCACCGCCTCGGTGATATGCGGGTGCTGCATAAAGATGTTTTCCACCTCGGTGGTGGAAACGTTCTCGCCCTTCCAGCGATAGGTGTCGCCCAGGCGGTCGACGAACTGCGCATGGCCAAAGCCGATGCTGCGCAGCAGATCGCCGGTGTTGAAATAGCGATCGCCCTTTTCGAAGACATCGCTCAAGACCACCTTGCGGTTCTTTTCCGGGTCGGTGTAGCCATCGAACGGCGCCTTGTCGTCGATCCTGGCCAGCAGCAGGCCCTGCCCGCCCTTCTGCACTTCACGCATGAAGCCATTGCTGCCACGGATCGGTTCGCAGGTGTCGTGGGCGTAGTCCACCAGCGCCCAGTGCATCAGGGAAAAGCCGATGGTGTTGTCGAAATTCAGCACGTTGGTGAAACCGATATTGCCGTCGCTGGCCGCATACAGCTCGCAGATATGCTCGACGCCAAAGCGCTCCTTGAACGGCCCCCACACCCCGGGGCGCAAGCCGTTGCCGATCATCTTCACCACGCGGTTGTCGCGGTCGCGCGGGCTTGACGGCTGGTCGATCAGGTAGCGGCACAACTCACCGACATATCCCAGGGTGGTTGCGTTGAATTTGCGCACATCGTCCCAGAACTGGCTGGCGCTGAACTTGCGGCGGATGGCAAACCCCGACGCGCCGGCAATCGCCGAACCCCAGCACACGCAGAGCCCGGTGGCGTGGTACAGCGGCAGGGTGCAATACACGACGTCCTCCGGCCCCATGTCCAGGGCGATGGTGCCGAAGCTCGCCGAGGATTTCATCCAGCGGCCATGCTTGAAGATGCCAGCCTTGGGCAAACCGGTGGTGCCGGAGGTGTAGATATAGAAGCATGGGTCGTTGAAGTAGATCTGCTGGCTGCTTGCGGGGTTATCCGGCGAGCAGTCCGCACTGGCAGCCATCAGGTCGACATAGCCCGCGGGCACCGGCGCCGCCGGTTGTTCGGCAACGTACCAGGTGCGCTGAGGATCAATCGCCACCTGCCCGCGCACGGCGTCGTAGGCTTCGACCAATTCCGCGCCGACCACAATCGCCACCGGGTCTACCAGGGTCAGGCTGTGGACCAGCACCGCCTGGGTTTGCGCGGTGTTGAGCATGGCGCAGATGCCGCCGACCTTGGCCACCGCCAGCACGGTCAGCAGCAGTTCGGGACGGTTTTCAATAAACAGCGCGACCACATCCCCCTTGCCAATGCCCTGGGCTTGCAGGTGATGGGCGATGCGGTTGGCATGCTGGTTGGCCTGGCGGTAACTGAGCACCTGGTCGCCGTACAGCAGCGCCGCGCCCTCGGGGTTGCGTTGGGTGGCCTGTTCGAAGGTCCAGCCCAACCCGCAGGGTTGATCGGGGTCAGTGATGTTGGCGACGCGGATACCCCGTACCAGGCGTGGCAGGGCCCGGACAATGGTCGGCACCTTGCGCAACATCATGCCGAGGGTAATCATCTCGCTGTTCGGATTGCTCATATACAGAAGTCCTTTTTCTTATTATTCGTAGGGTCTGCAGGCCGTCATGGGACGTAGGACCGTTCCTGAATGCCTTACAGGAAAATACGTCAGCCATTCCTTGGCTGTACACGCAGGATTTGCAATGTTTTGTATCCCACAGCGCGGTGCCGACCAGCACCGTTCGTCACCGGCCAATAGCGCAAAATGCAGGATGCACGATGGCCATTCATGCATATTGCACGAAACCGAAAAATTCAATTTTTTATAAGATACTGATTTGTAAGTGTTTTTTATAAAAAGCAATACTGGCACAATCACTGCACCTATCACTCCATGCCGCACAACACGAGCCAATGGAGCCGATAGACATGAGCCTGATCCAAGACAAATTCGCTTCTGTATTCTCCAACTACGACGTCACCACCCAAGCGCGTCCTGACGGTGGCATCCTGCTGACCCTGCGCAACACCGAGGGTAAGCAGATCAAACGCTCGATTTCGTACCAGCAGCTGCACACTGCCGACCAACTGACGTGGGTCATCAGCGCCATCCGTCGTGACCTGGCAGAACAGGCCAGCGAGCTGCCGCAGATTTCGATGCTGCAAAGCCAGCACCGCTTTGCCCTGCCGACCTACCACTCGGCCTGAGTACCGGTTTGTTTTCCAGGGCCGTGAAGCCGTCAGGCTTCACGGCCTTTTTTTATCTGCACAAACCGCGCTTGATCGCCTCGCTCACCGCCTGGACCCGGTTGTTGACGCGCAGCTTGCAGTAGATATTGCGCAGGTGAAATTTTACCGTGGCTTGTGAGACGCAACGGATCCGACTGATTTCCCATACGGTCTTGCCCTCCGTGGCCCAATGCAATATTTCCAGTTCCTTGGCAGTCAGCGGCTTGTTCGGCAACGCCAGTTGTGCGCCATCTGCCCTGTGGTCGGACGCCTGTTCACAGGCCTCGTTTGCCGCAGGCGCCACGGATGGGATCGACTCATCTGGGCTGCTCATGCATACCTCTCCGTCTCTTATTGAATTGCACTGCCAATATTCGGACTCCTCCTATTGACAGATAAATACACAGCGACGGGAGAGTTACATAAAGCCTGGAATTAACACATCGACCCACAGACAAATAGCTATAACTTACAAACTATAGAGCCCATTCCCACAAACTTATCCAACTTCGGCGTATTGAATAAGTTTGTGAAAAGCGAACTTGGATCAATCATCCAATCCGGGGAACGCTTGGGCGATATCACTGCCGGTTACTTGCGCCACGGCCCCGGCGGCCGTCTGGAACAGGCTGATGGCAACCACACGCGGTTCTTCCCCCAAGTCAAACCAGCGCGGTATGCCGGCCGGGATGCGCAGCAGGTCGTGTTTTTCGCAGAGTACCGTGAAGATGTAATCGCCGATGTGCAGGCCGAGCAGCCCTCGCCCGGCGGCGAACAGGCGGATTTCATCGGCATCGTGGCGATATTCATCGCGCAAACCCGCAGCAACGGCGTCCTTTTGCGGATGCTCGCGGCTCACACTCAATACCTCTACGTGCGCGTAGCCCTGGGCGGTCATCCAGCTGTCGATGGGCCCCTGGTACGCCGCCGTCACCTCGGCCGTGCTGGCACCGGCCTCGACGCGGGTGTTGGCCTGCCAGCGCTCGAAGCCCACGCCGTGCTCGGCCAGGGTCGAGGCAATGTCGTCAGCGTGGGTCAGGACCTTGTTCGGGGTGTCCGGGGTGGCAACGTGATAAACGAAGAGAATGCTCATAAAAGGGGTCCTCGGGCGGTAAGAGTCTGCAGATGATGGGCCGGGCTCACGGCCGTTCCTCGGGCAAGCGCAGCAGCATGAGCAACGCGGCGGCCAGGGCCGCGAGGCTGGCGATACTGAAGGTCAGGGTCGGCCCCAGTTGGTTCCAGCTATAACCGGAATACAAGGCGCCCAGCGCGCCGCCGGTGCCGGCCAGCGCCGCATACAGAGCCTGGCCCTGGCCTTGCTGGCGTGCACCGAAGCTGCGCTGCACAAACTGGATGGCCGCCGCATGAAAGCTGCCAAAGGTCGCGGCATGCAGCAATTGGGCAAATAGCAGCACCCACAGGAACTCGGCGAACGAACCCAGCAACAACCAGCGCAACGCCGCCAGCAGGAAACTCGCCGCCAGCACCCGGCGCACCGAGAAGCGCGTGAGAATCCGGCTCATGGCCATGAACATCAACACTTCTGCCACCACGCCCAAGGCCCACAACAAACCGATCACACCACGGCTGTAACCGAGGCTTTCCAGGTGCAGGGTAAGAAAGGTGTAGTACGGGCCGTGGCTCATTTGCATCAAGGCCACGCAGGCATAGAACGCCAGCACACCAGGGCTGCGCAATTGCCGCAGGAAGCCGTCGCCGGCCCCGCGCTCCCCGGTGGACGTCGGCTGGGCATTGGGCACCCACCAACTGGCACCGATGATGCCGGCCATGATCAACACGATTGCCACCGGGTAGATGTCCAGGCTCAGGGCTTCAAACAGCCGCCCCAGGGCAACGACGGCGAGGATAAAACCCACCGAGCCCCAGAGGCGGACCTGGCTGTAGCGTGAGGTCTGGCCGCGTAGATGCGCCAGGGTGATGACCTCGAACTGCGGCAGCACCGCATGCCAGAAGAACGCATGCAGGGCCATCACCAGCGCCAGCCAGGCGTAGCTCTGGCTGACGAAGATCAGCGAAAAACTCAGCAACGTGCACACCGCGCCAAACCGCACGATGGCCAGGCGCCGACCGGTGTAGTCCCCCAGCCAGCCCCAGATATTGGGTGCCACGCAGCGCATCAGCATCGGGATCGCTACCAGCTCGCCAATGCGCGCGCTGGAGAACCCCAGATGATGGAAATACAGCGCCAGGAATGGCGCCGTCGCCCCCAGCAGGGCGAAATAGAACAGATAGAAGCTGGAGAGTCGCCAGTACGGGAGTGCTGTCACGGTCAGACCGTCACAGCTGGCCCAGCACCGGGGTACTTACACGCACATCGGCATTCTGCCCACGGTGGCGCAGCAGGTGGTCCATCAGCACAATGGCCATCATTGCCTCGGCAATCGGCGTGGCGCGGATGCCCACGCAAGGGTCATGGCGGCCCTTGGTGATCACGTCCACCGGGTTGCCATGCACATCGATGGAACGCCCCGGCGTGGTAATGCTCGATGTCGGCTTGAGTGCCAGGTGCGCCACGATCGGCTGGCCGGAGGAGATGCCCCCAAGAATGCCGCCAGCGTTGTTGCTGACAAAGCCTTGCGGGGTCAGCTCATCGCGATGCTCGGTGCCACGCTGGGCAACGCAGGCGAAACCGGCGCCGATTTCCACACCCTTGACCGCGTTGATGCTCATCAGCGCATGGGCCAGTTCAGCGTCCAGGCGGTCGAAGATCGGCTCGCCCAGGCCCGGCATCACCCCTTCGGCGACCACGGTGATCTTGGCGCCTACCGAATCCTGGTCACGGCGCAACTGGTCCATATAGGCTTCCAGTTCCGGCACCTTGTCCGGGTCGGGGCTGAAGAAGGCGTTGTCTTGCACGCTGTCCCAGGTCTTGAACGGGATTTCGATCGGGCCCAACTGGCTCATGTAGCCACGAACCACAATGCCCTGGGTCGCCAGGTACTTCTTGGCGATGGCCCCGGCAGCTACGCGCATCGCGGTTTCCCGCGCCGAACTGCGGCCACCGCCACGGTAGTCGCGCTCGCCGTATTTGTGGTGATAGGTGTAGTCGGCGTGGGCCGGGCGGAACAGATCCTTGATCGCCGAATAGTCCTTGGACTTCTGGTCGGTGTTGCGGATCAACAGGCCGATGGCGCACCCGGTGGTGCGGCCTTCGAACACGCCGGAGAGGATTTCGACTTCGTCGGGCTCCTGGCGCTGGGTGGTATGGCGGCTGGTGCCGGGCTTGCGGCGGTCAAGGTCGCGCTGCAGGTCGTCCAGGGACAGCTCGAGGCCGGGCGGGCAGCCGTCGACAATGGCGACCAACGCCGGACCATGGCTTTCGCCTGCGGTGGTGACAGTGAACAGCTTGCCGTAGGTATTGCCGGACATGCAGAGCGCTCCGTGAAATCAGTTGAATCAACTCAACCGTGATAACTAAGCGCGCCAGTATACGCAGGCTCACCCAGTAGTTCATCCTCGAAACCTTCCCGGTAGACGTTGGTCCAACCGGCACCTTCCTCATGATGGCGCGATGATGCTGCGAGTTTTACTGTTTACCCTCACCCTGATCTGTACCGCCGCCCACGCTGCCGCCCCTGTGGTGCTGCAACGCCCCATCAGCCTGGACACCGGCAGCGGCGAGTTGTTTGGCTCGTTGCTGCTGCCGCAATCCGCCAAGCCCGTGCCCGTGGTGCTGATCATTGCCGGCTCCGGCCCCACCGATCGCAACGGCAACAGCGCCGAAGGGGCACGCAACGACAGCCTCAAACGCCTGGCCTGGGTCCTGGCCCGCCACAACATTGCCAGCGTGCGCTACGACAAGCGCGGCGTGGCCGCCAGCCTCAAGGCCACGCCCGATGAGCGCAACCTGACGCTGGATGCCTATGTGGCCGACGCGGTGGCCTGGGGCAAATCCCTCAAGGCCGATCCGCGTTTCGGGCCCCTGATAGTGCTGGGCCACAGTGAAGGCGCCTTGGTCGCAGCCCTGGCCGCCCCTGAGCTCGACCCCGCCGGGGTGGTTTCCCTGTCCGGCAGTGCCCGCCCGGTGGACCAGGTGATCCGCCAGCAACTGGCCGATCACCTGCCACCGGCCCTGCTGCTGCGCAGTAACCAGATCCTCGACCGACTCAAGGCCGGCCAGGTCGATGCCGATGTGCCCGACCCACTGCAGGGTATTTTCCGCCCCAGCGTGCAGCCTTATCTGATCAGTCTGTTTCGCGCAGATCCTGCGGCGGCATTCGCTCGCCTGAACATGCCGGCCCTGATTGTCCAGGGCACCACCGACCTGCAAGTGGGAGTGGCCGATGCCGAAAAGCTCAAGCAGGCCAAACCCGACGCCGAGCTGGCGGTGATTCCCGGCATGAACCACGTCATGCGCATCGTACCCAACGATGTGAAACAACAGTTGAGCTCCTACAACAACCCACAATTGCCCCTCGCCGACGCGTTGGGCAGGCGCCTGGTGAGCTTTATCGACGGACTTCGCCCCCGGTAACCCACTATTTACCCTCCAGTCCTGGAGAAAACGGCCGATAAGCACAGGGTCGACAGCAAAAAGACTGTCGACTCGCTGGGCTTGGACAGGATCGCGCCGAATGACGAACACCGAAGCAGTACCGGAATCTCCCGCCGAGAGCACCGCCGAAACCGAAGCGGCGGCTGCGGCGGCTCTGCCGTGGGCGGAGGTTGAGGCCGAACACTTCAAGATGCTGCGCCTGGCGCCCTTGGCCACTGACCGCGCGACCGGCGCCCGGCCATTGCGCTTTGTGCAATTTGGCTACGCCGAACGCAACAACAAGGACCACAGCCTGCTGCGCATGGTCATCCAATTGCCCGCCCAACGGGTGCGGCGCGAACAGAATCACCTGGATGTGTGGGTCGACCACGCCACCCACCGCGTGCATTTTGGCCCGGGCAACAGCCTGGAAATCGAGCCGGCCAACCGTGGCCTCGGTCGTTTCCTGGTGGCCCAGGGCGCCGCGTGGGCGAAGAAGAAGTGGTCGCACTATCGCGTCGACGGTGTGGACCTGGCAAACAAAGACGCGTTGAACGAAGCCACCCGCCTGCGCCGCGATCACTTTTTGCGGATCCAGGGTTTTGATGTGGCCTATGCCGATGTGCAGCACCTCAAAGGGCACGTGCAGCCGGGCAAGGTCAGCGAAGTGCTGGACAGCTGGAACACCGAGAAGGTGCAGTTCGTGGAAATCCTGGAGGCGGCGCAGATGCTGCAACAGGCCGAGCAGAACCTGGCGGAACAGGAAGTGAAACTGCGCCACGAAGAAGAAAAGGTCATCAAGTTCAAGCGCGAAGACAGCGGCTTGCGCTTCACCATCACCTGCCTGGTGGCGTTTACCGTGTTCCAGGCGGGGCTGTTGATCTGGATTGCAACGCACCGCTGACAACACGCTTTAATTGATCAAATCAAATGTGGGAGCTGGCTTGCCTGCGATGGCATCAACTCGGTGTAGCTGATACACCGAGTCGTCTGCATCGCAGGCAAGCCAGCTCCTACATGGTCCGGGCTAGACCCTGGCGGCAAACACCGCCTGATGCGCCCGGCACTGCTCCGCCGTGAGCATGAACACGCCATGGCCACCGTTCTGGAATTCCAGCCAGGCAAAATCCACTTCCGGGTACAGCGCCTCAACGTGCACCTGGCTGTTGCCCACCTCGACAATCAACAAGCCCTTCTCGGTCAGATGATCGGCCCCTTCGGCCAACATCCGGCGCACCAGGTTCAAGCCGTCGTCACCGCAAGCCAGGCCCAGTTCGGGTTCGTGCTGGTATTCATCGGGCATGTCGGCAAAGTCTTCGGCATCGACATACGGCGGGTTGGACACGATCAGGTCAAAGCGCTGGCCGGGCAAACCGTCGAAACCATCACCCTGCACGGTGTACACGCGCTCGTCGGCACCATGGCGCTCGATGTTCTGGTTAGCCACTTCCAGCGCTTCGAAGGACAAGTCCCCCAGCACCACCTCGGCCTCTTGGAACTCGTAGGCGCAGGCAATACCGATGCAACCGGAGCCGGTGCACAGGTCGAGGATGCGCGCCGGCGGCTGGGCCAGCCAGGGCTCGAAGCGGTTTTCGATCAGTTCGCCAATCGGTGAGCGCGGAATCAACACGCGCTCGTCGACGATAAACGACATGCCGCAGAACCAGGCTTCTTTCAACAGGTAGGCGGTGGGCACGCGCTCGTGGATACGGCGATGCAGCAGGCGCTGGACGTGGGAAATCTCTTCTTCTTCGAGGTTGCAATCCAGGTAGCTGTCGGCAATTTCCCAAGGCAGGTGCAGCGCACCCAACACCAATTGCCGGGCTTCATCCCAGGCATTGTCGGTACCATGGCCAAAAAACAGGTCTTCCCCATGGAAACGGCTGACAGCCCAACGGATATGGTCGCGCAAGGTGCGCAGGCGGGAAGTGATCACGGGGCAAGCTCCAGGAAAAAACGACTGGCAATTCTAACAGCCTTAAGCTGTACGGACGATGTATGAAAAACCTTTGCAAAACGTCAGATCCAACCTGATTCAAGGTTTTTCTGTTACACAGCAGCCCCTCTTGACAGGGCTGTAGGCCAACAACGGCGCACCTTACGTTAGTAGCGATTCACAGAACCGCTCAGCCAGAGGACAATGTCGCAAAAGCCCCACTCACAGGAGCCCCAGAATGTCCGTTCCAAAGACGATGTTTCAACTCAGCGGTCGCGGTTACGCACCGGCCAATTTGAGCCACGCGACCCTTGTGATCATCGATGCCCAGAAAGAATACTTGAGCGGCCCGCTCGCCCTGTCGGGCATGGACGCCGCAGTAGAAAACATCAAGCAACTGAGCGCTGCCGCACGCAAGGCCGGGCGGCCCATCGTGCATGTGCGTCACCTGGGCACCGTTGGTGGCCTGTTCGACCCTCAGGGCGAGCGCGGCGAGTTTATTCCCGGCCTGGAGCCACAAGACGACGAAACCATCATCGGCAAGCTGCTGCCCAGCGCTTTCCATGGCACGCTCCTAGAAAAAACCCTGCAGGAGCTCGGCTCCCTGGACTTGATCGTCTGCGGTTTCATGAGCCACTCCAGTGTCAGCACCACCGTGCGTGCGGCAAAGAACCTGGGCTTTCGCTGCACCCTGGTCGAAGACGCCTGCGCGACCCGCGACCTGCCTTACAAAGGCGGCATCCTCAGCGCCGAGCATGTACAGCAGACAGAAATGGCCATCATGGCCGACAACTTCGCCACCCTGGCCCTGACCCAAGATCTGACCTGATCTGGTCGCCCTGTCGATGAGCGGCGCGGCCACCGCAAAGGCCCCGCTCATCCGCTAAAGCCTGTCATTTACCGCAATTGCCTCCCAGCCCGGAACAAGTTGTTTAACTTCCGGTCGAAGGGCCGATACCCTGGAGGAAAGGTCGGAATGAAGATATCCGATGGTTTTGACGCTCGTCGCTTGCGCCCCAAGGGCCCGAGCAACTGGCGTCTGCGCCTGGGCGTGGCATTTGCCGCGCTGCTGGCGTTGTGTGGCTTGCTGCTTTCGTTGGCCGGTGCTGCCGGTCTGTTCGGTCATTCGCCCGCGCTGGGCGAACTCAATGCCAGCCCGGGTGGCGCGGCGGTGCTGTTGGTCAGCGGGCTGTTGATCCTGTGGCTGGGCGTCTGGCTGTGGCGCCGTTGCCGGCGCCGTATGCGCCAGCCACTGTCGCTGAACATCGCCTCGCACCTGATGAAAAAGCACGATTGAGGGAACACTGATAGCGTTTTGTCCCGCATCAACCGCCTCGATTTGGGTAAACTGCCCGCCCCGCGCGGAGGCTGACATGCAAGACGACGATTTTTCCCTATTCAAGAACGAGCTGCGCGGCGTCAAGCCGATCAAGCACGATCGCGCCGATACCGGCAAACCCAAGACCGACCGCGCGCAGATCGCCAAGCTGCGCCAGTCGGCCACGGTGCGCACGGATGCCACCACGGTGGACGGCCTATCGGACCAGTTCGTGATTGACGTCGGCCCCGAGGACGAGTTGATGTGGTCCCGCGATGGGGTCCAGGAAAGCCAGGTGCGCAAGCTCAAGGCCGGGCAGATCCCCTTCGAAGGCAGCCTCGACCTGCACGGCATGACGGTGGAAAAGGCCCGGGAAACCCTCTTGGCGTTCCTTGCCGAAGCCACCAAGTTCGAGATCCGCTGCGTACGCGTGACCCACGGCAAGGCCGTGCGCCTGGACGGCAAGCGCCCGATGATCAAGAGTCACGTCAATACCTGGCTGCGCCAACATGCCCAAGTGCTCGGGTTCACCTCCTGCCAACCGCGCCATGGTGGCGCCGGTGCGGTGTATGTGATGCTCAAGCGCACGATGCTTGAAGGGCGTGACGAGTGAATGACCTGGGAAAGGTTCATCTGTGGCGAGGGGGCTCGTCCCCCGTTGGGCTGCGAAGCAACCCCACTCTATAAGGCCCACTGCGCTTTATCAGATACACCGCGGCGCCAGTTTTTGGGGCCGCTTCGCAGCCCACCGGGGGACGAGCCCCTTCGCCACGAATGCAAACCCTGCATTCCAGGGAATTACACCTCTCGGCATACCTACGCTACTATGTGCGCCAATCACTGGCGACGCTGCACGACCGCTCGCTGGCGTACCGCTTCACATTGGTACAGGCATACACCGTACCGTTCTGAAACCCATACGGAAACAGTCCTGTGACATTGGAACAAAACTACACCGCAATCCTCGGCCAAATCGGCGAGGACGTTTCCCGCGAGGGCCTGCTCGACACGCCAAAACGTGCCGCCAAGGCCATGCAGTACCTTTGCCGCGGCTATGAGCAAACACTGGAAGAGGTCACCAACGGTGCCCTGTTCAGCTCCGACAACAGCGAAATGGTGCTGGTCAAGGACATCGAGTTGTACTCGCTGTGCGAGCACCACCTGCTGCCGTTCATCGGCAAGGCCCATGTCGCCTATATCCCCAGCGGCAAGGTCCTGGGCCTGTCGAAGGTCGCGCGGATCGCCGATATGTATGCCCGCCGCCTGCAGATCCAGGAAAACCTCAGCCGCCAGATCGCCGAAGCGGTCCAGCAGGTGACCGGTGCCCTGGGCGTTGCCGTGGTGATCGAGGCCAAGCACATGTGCATGATGATGCGCGGTGTGGAGAAGCAGAATTCGTCGATGATCACCTCGGTGATGCTGGGTGAGTTCCGCGAAAACGCGGCAACCCGCAGCGAGTTTCTCAGCCTGATCAAGTAACAGGCTGCGTAAGAAAAAACCGGCATTCATCGCCGGTTTTTTTTCGCCTGTGGAAATCAGGTAAGCTGCGGCCCCTTCTGTCATGGGCAAGAGGTTTCAGCCATGTTCGTCAAAGCACTTCGAGTGGGCCTCGGCCACGTCATCATCGCGGGCGACTTCCTTACCCGCCCACGCAAAAAACAGCGCCCTGCCGAGCAACAGGCGCAGGTTAATGAAGCGGCCAAGGGCCTGACCCTGTACCAATTCCACGCTTGCCCGTTCTGCGTGAAGACCCGCCGCACCCTGCACCGCCTGAATGTACCGGTGGCGCTCAAGGACGCGAAGAACAACGAGCAGGACCGCCAGACCCTGCTTACCCAAGGGGGCAAGATCAAGGTGCCGTGCCTGCGTATCGAAGAAAACGGCCAGACCACCTGGATGTATGACTCCAAAGTGATCATCGACTACCTGGACAAGCGCTTCGCCGCGATCTGACAGACAGGCATGGTCCCTTGTGGGAGCTGGCTTGCCTGCGATGGCGGCGTGTCCGTTGATGGATAGTTGACTGACACACCGCCATCGCGGGCAAGCCCGCTCCTACAGTGATGCCGTAAATCAGTCGAGCATCGGCACATGCTTGGGATGCCTGGCCACGCGTGCAAGCCAGGCTTGCACGGCCGGATAGGGGCTCAGCTCAAAACCACCCTCATGGGCCACATGGGTGTAGGCATACAGCGCAATATCGGCAATCGAGTATTGATCGCCCACCAGGTAGGGCGTGGCCTGCAGCTGTTTCTCCATAACCCTCAAGGCCTTGTAGCCGCCTTTGTGGGTAGTCTTGTACTCCTCCAGCCGATCGTCCGGCAGCCCCAGGTAAAACTGGATAAACCGCGCCACCGCGATGTACGGCTCATGGCTGTATTGTTCGAAAAACTGCCACTGCAGCACCTGGGTGCGCAGGCGCGGTTCGGTGGGCAGGAACTCGCTGCCGTCGGCGAGGAAGTTGAGGATCGCGTTGGACTCCCACAGGCAGGTGCCGTCTTCGAGTTCCAGTACCGGGATCTTGCCGTTGGGGTTCTTCGCCAGGAACTCGGCGGTCTGGGTGTCGCCGTTCAAGATGTCGACATTGACCCACTCATACGCGATGCCAAGCAGGTTGAGCATCAACTTGACCTTGTAGCAGTTGCCCGAACGGTAATCGCCATAAACCTTGTACATGAAGCTCCCCTTATGCCGCTTGCGCGCGCTGTGCTTGACGGATCACCGCCGCGAGACGCTTGAGACCTTCGTCCAGGCGTGCCGGGTCGATGTGGCTGAAATTGAGCCGCAGGTGCCCGTGGTGCTGGTCCGGCTCGGAAAAGAACGGTTCACCGGGCATGAACGCCACGTCCTGGTCGAGCGCTGGTGCCAACAAGGTGCGGGTATCCAGGGGCTGTTTCAAGGTCAGCCAGAAGAATAATCCACCCTGGGGCACTTGCCAGTCGGCCAGTTCCTCGAAGTGGCGCGTCAATGCCGCCTGGAACCCATCGCGACGCTCACGGTAAAAACTGCGCAGTTGCACCAGGTGCTGCTGGTAGCGCTCGGTGCCGATCCACTGCATGGCCTGCCATTGGCCGACGCGGTTGGTGTGCAGGTCCGCCGACTGCTTGAGCTTGAGCAGGTGCGGGAACAGGTCGGGGCTGGCGATCAGGTAGCCGACCCGCAGGCCCGGGAGCAGGGTTTTCGAGACGGTGCCGGTGTAGATCCAACTGGCCTTGCGCAAGCGGCTGACAATCGGTCGGGCGCTGCCGCCATCAAAGGTCAGCTCGCGGTACGGCTCGTCTTCGATCAGGGTCACGCCGAATTCATCGAGCAGCGCCGCCACGGCATCGCGCTTGGCTTCGCTATAGCGCACCGCCGACGGGTTCTGGAAGGTAGGGATCAGGTAGATGAACGCCGGGCGATGGCGTTCCAGATTGCTGCGCAGCGCCGTCAGGTCCGGGCCGTCGGCTTCCAGCTCCACGGTCAGGCAATCGGCGCCGAACAGTTGAAAGATCTGCAGGGCGGCCAGGTAGGTCGGGCCTTCCAGCAGGATCTGCGTGCCTTGGTCGATGTACAACTTGGCCGCCAGGTCCAGGGTTTGCTGCGAACCACTGACCACCAGGACCTGGCTGGCCTCGCAAGCCACCCCCAGCGACCGCGCCTCGGCGGCCAGCAACTCGCGCAATTGCGGCTCGCCCTCGCTCATGCCGTATTGGCCCATGGCCGGCGGCATGTCTTGCCAATCCAGCGTCGGCAACATGGCTTCGGCGGGCAGGCCACCGGCAAATGACATCACCTGTGGGCGCTGGGCCGCCGCGAGGATCTCACGGATCAAGGAGCTTTTAAGGCGCGAAACACGTTCAGAGAAAGCCATAGGGTCACCGGTAGCAAAGCCTGGGGGAAATACGTCAAACTGGTTGACCGAAATTACGACGCCCAAGGTAGATACGTCAATATGCTTGACCTTAAAAACCAGCCTTCGCAGCAAGCCGCCATGGAAGCGTTCTTCTTCGGCTACCAGGCCTTTACCGCCAAGGCCGACGCAATGCTGGAGCGTCGGGGCTTGAGCCGGGTGCATCAGCGCATCGTGTTTTTTATCGCCCGCTACCCCGCCTTGAGCGTCAAGCAACTGCTGGAGCTGTTGGGGGTGAGCAAGCAGGCGCTGAACATGCCGCTGCGCCAATTGCAGGAGATGCAGCTGGTCGACAGCGTTGCCTCGGACGCTGACAAACGTAAGCGCCTGTTGCACTTGACCGAGGAAGGCCAGCGCTTCGAACAGTCCTTGCGCCGCGAACAGGTCAAGCTGCTGCAGCACGCCTTCGCCGAGGCCGGTGAAGAGGCGGTGATGGGTTGGCTGGCAGTGAACAAGGCCCTGACCCTGCCTTGAAATTGGCCTTTCATCTTTTTTGCACACATAATCGCAAACATTATTTGCTTTCTTTGTATACAAAAGCATAATTCGCTTCGTGCGAGTTCCTGACCTGATGGTCAACAAAGCCCGCTGGTACCTCAAAGCACCGCTGCCCACCCCAGTGTCCGGTGCTGGAAATAACAATAAAACTCTTGAGGAGTACTTGCTGTGGAAAGCCATAAATCCGACGCCCCGACCCTGGACCTCAGTCCGCCCCACCTTTCGACCGCAAAGCAGGGCTGGCTGGAACGCCTGTTCAAACTCAGCTTGCATGGCACCACAGTGAAGACCGAACTGATCGCCGGCCTCACGACGTTTATCACCATGGCCTACATTATCTTCGTCAACCCCAACATCATGGCCGACGCGGGCATCGACCACGGCGCCGCCTTTGTCGCGACGTGCATCGCCGCAGCCCTCGGCTGCCTGCTGATGGGCCTGTACGCCAACTGGCCTGTAGGCCTGGCGCCGGGCATGGGTTTGAATGCGTTCTTTACCTACACCGTGGTCGGCACCATGGGCTACACCTGGGAGACCGCGCTGGGTGCGGTGTTTATCTCCGGCGTACTGTTCATGATCCTGACGCTGTCGCGCATCCGCGAATGGCTGCTCAACAGCATTCCGGTAAGCCTGCGCCACGCCATGGGCGCCGGGGTGGGTCTATTCCTGGGGGTGATCGGCCTGAAAACCGCCGGCATCATCGTGGCCAGCCCGGCCACCCTGATCAAGCTTGGCTCCCTGCATGAACCGGCCCCGCTGTTGGCGGCCGTGTGCTTCCTGCTGATCGCGATCCTCAGTTACCACCGGGTATTCGGCGCAATCTTGATCAGCATCATTGCGGTCACCCTGGCCGGCTGGGGCCTGGGCCTGGTGCAGTACCAGGGCATCGTCGCCGCCCCGCCGAGCCTGGCGCCGACCTGGATGGCGATGGACGTGATGGGCGTGTTCAACGTCAGCATGATCAGTGTGGTATTCGCCTTCCTGTTTGTGCACATGTTCGACACCGCCGGCACCCTGATGGGCGTTGCCCAGCGGGCGGGCCTGGTCAATGCCGACGGCAAGATCGAGAACCTGTCGCGGGCCTTGAAAGCCGACAGTGCTTCCAGCGTGTTTGGCGCAGTGGTCGGTGTACCGCCCGTGACCAGTTATGTGGAAAGCGCCGCGGGCGTGGCGGCCGGTGGGCGCACCGGGCTTACGGCCGTGACCGTGGGCGTGCTGTTTGTAGCGGCGATGTTTTTCGCCCCGCTGGCAGGCATGATTCCTGCGTATGCCACGGCCGGTGCGCTGATTTATGTGGCGATGCTGATGATGAGCGGCATGGCCCATATCGAATGGGACGACGCCACCGACAGCATTCCGGCGATTGTCACGGCAATCATGATGCCCCTGACCTTCTCGGTCGCCGACGGCATCGCGCTGGGCTTTATCACTTACGTGGCCCTCAAGGCCGGCACGGGCAAGTACAAGCAGATTTCCATCAGTCTGTGGGTGCTGTGCGCGATTTTCATCGCCAAGTTTATCTTCCTGTAACTCGGAAGCCGGCGAAAACCGCCTCACCCTTGGGTGGGGCTTTTGCATGTATGGAGGAATGTAATGAGCGTGGAAACCTGGCTGCTGTTCAGCGGCGCTGCTTTGATCGTGATCCTGATTCCGGGGCCGCTGTCGCTGCTGATGATCAGCAACAGCCTGAACTACGGCCTGCGCCGTTCGTACCCGGCGTTTCTTGGCGGGGTGTTTGCCTCGATCTGCCTGTTGAGCGCCTCGGCCCTGGGCCTGGGGGCCTTGTTGCTGGCGTCGGAGCAGTTGTTCAGCGCCTTGAAGATCGTCGGTGCGCTGTATCTGTTCTACCTCGCGTGGCAGAGCTGGCAGCAATCGCGCCTGCCGTCCCAGGGCGCCGTGGTGCCGGACGCAGCCCCCGTGCCGCGTTTTCGTGCACTGTTCGGCCGGGCTTTTGTGCTGGGCGCCAGCAACCCCAAGGACATTCTGTTTTTCGCCGCCTTCCTGCCGCAGTTTCTCAGCAGCCAGCAGCCGTTCCTGCCGCAACTGCTGATCATGATCGCCACCTGGACCCTGCTTGACCTGCTATGCAAGCTGGCCTACGGCCTGGGTGCCCACGGCGCCGCGCGCTACCTGCGCACAGGCAAGGGCCAGAGCTGGTTCAACCGCTTCAGCGCCGGGCTGTTTGGCAGCGCCGGGGCGGCATCGCTGCTCAGGGGCTAGTGGCTTCCTGACGCCGTGTAGGAGCGAGCTTGTCTCCGGGCGGCGCTCCGACGAAGAACTTGAGAGCGCCGCGTGTAGCCAGACAACACGCGTTATCGTTGACGTTTTTCGTCGGAGCGCCGCCCGGAGTCAAGCTCGCTCCTACAGAGCGGGCAAAAAAAAGCCCGCAGTGTGAGCGGGCGAAACCAACGAAGAGCATTTGGGGGTGTGAAGCGAGACGACGACTCAGCTACCGCGGTAGGTGGAGTAGCTGTAGGGCGAAATCAGCAGCGGCACATGGTAGTGATCCTGTTCGGCACTGATGCCAAAACGCAGCACTACCACATCGAGAAACGCCGGTTCCGGCAGTTGCACACCACGGGCGCGATAGTAATCCCCGGCACTGAACTGCAACTGGTAGACCCCACTGCGGTAATCATCACCTTGCAGCAGTGGCGCGTCGCAACGGCCGTCGCTGTTGGTCAGGGCGCTGGCGACCAGCTCCAGTTGCGCGCCCTCGACGCGGTACAGTTCAACCTTGATGGCGCTGCCTGGGCAGCCGTGGGCGGCGTCCAGTACGTGTGTGGTCAGTCGTCCCATGGATTGGAGCTCCCGTGTCATCGATTAATAAGAGGCCGCACCTTTGTGGGGCATTGAAAAAGCCGGCGATGGCTGATTAAGACACTTTTCAAAAAAATTGTACACAATAAATTCAACAACCCCCCTCTTCCCCAATGGGCACTGGCTTGCCGGCGATGACGGTGTATCTGCGAGCAGTGCGGTTACAGGAAGATCGCTATCGCAGGCAAGCCCGCTCCTACACTAAAGCGGTGCCGCAGGTTTTTGAGATTTAGTTGACCAGTCGGGCAAGTTTCTTGCAAGGATAGGCCGGCACGACCACTTGGAAAAAATGCAGAAATACAGGCTTACAAAGTGACCATTAAGTTGTATACAATCAGCCCATCGCTGTGACGCAACGGCCGCCACACCATCGATCACGAACAAGAAGGAAGACTGCAGTGAGCGCTGACTACCCACGCGACCTGATCGGTTACGGCAGTAACCCACCGCACCCTCACTGGCCGGGCAAGGCGCGTATCGCCCTGTCGTTCGTACTCAATTACGAAGAAGGCGGTGAGCGCAATATCCTGCACGGCGACAAAGAGTCGGAAGCCTTCCTCTCGGAAATGGTCTCGGCCCAGCCGCTGCAAGGCGCGCGCAACATGAGCATGGAGTCGCTGTACGAATACGGCAGCCGTGCCGGCGTGTGGCGCATCCTCAAGCTGTTCAAGGAATTCGACATTCCGCTGACCATCTTCGCCGTGGCCATGGCCGCCCAGCGTCACCCCGATGTAATCCGTGCGATGGTCGCCGCCGGTCACGAGATTTGCAGCCACGGCTACCGCTGGATCGACTACCAGTACATGGATGAGGCCCAGGAGCGCGAGCACATGCTCGAAGCCATCCGCATCCTTACCGAGCTGACCGGCGAGCGCCCACTGGGCTGGTACACCGGGCGCACCGGCCCGAATACGCGGCGGCTGGTGATGGAAGAAGGTGGCTTCCTGTATGACTGCGACACCTACGACGACGACCTGCCCTACTGGGAACCGAACAACCCGACCGGCAAGGCGCACCTGGTGATCCCCTACACCCTGGACACCAATGACATGCGCTTCACCCAGGTCCAGGGTTTCAACAAGGGCGACGACTTTTTCGAGTACCTCAAGGACGCGTTCGATGTGCTGTATGCCGAAGGTGCCGAGGCGCCGAAGATGCTGTCCATCGGCCTGCATTGCCGCCTGATCGGCCGCCCGGCGCGCCTGGCCGCACTCAAGCGCTTTATCGAATACGCCAAGGGCCATGACCAGGTGTGGTTCACCCGCCGCGTCGACATTGCCCGCCACTGGCATGACGTACACCCTTTCCAGGGAGCCGCCAAATGACTGCTTTCCAAACCTTGAAGCCATCGGCCCTCAGCCGCGACGAATTTGTCGCAGCCTTCGCCGATATCTATGAACACTCGCCATGGGTGGCCGAAAAGGCCTTCGACCTGGGCCAGGACGCCTCGATCGATGAGATCGAAACCCTGCACCAGCGCATGAGCGATATCCTATTGAGCGCCGATCACACCAGGCAACTGGCCCTGATCAACGCTCACCCGGACCTGGCCGGCAAAGCTGCCGTCCAGGGCCAACTGACCGAAGCCAGCACCCATGAACAAGCTGGCGCCGGTATCCACCAATGCTCGAGCGACGAGTTTTCGCGCTTCACCGAGCTGAACGACGCCTACAAGGCCAAGTTCAAGTTTCCCTTCATCATGGCGGTAAAAGGCAGCAACCGGCATCAGATCCTCGCCGCGTTTGAAACGCGCATCCACAACCCGGTCGAGACCGAGTTCAAGTGCGCACTGGCAGAGATCAACAAGATCGCGTTGTTCCGTTTATTGACCCTCTAAACGACCATCCCCAGCCACTCTATCTAAGGCAGACAAGAAGAATGAAAGCGCAACTCCTACCTTTCGAGAAGTTCGTCAACCTGGCCGACGCCCGCCTGGGCACCAAGATCATCTCCGTGACTGATGACTGGTTCGCCGACGCCAACCGACTGTTCCAGCCGACCCCGGCCGTATGGAAGGAGGGCGTTTTCGATGATAACGGCAAGTGGATGGACGGCTGGGAGTCACGCCGCAAGCGCTTCGAAGGCTTCGACAGCGCGGTGATCCGCCTGGGCGTACCGGGCTCGATCAAGGGCGTGGACATCGACACTTCATTCTTCACCGGCAACTTCCCGCCATCGGCGTCCCTGGAAGGTTGCTTCCTGGCGTCGGGCGAGCCCGATGACAACACCCAGTGGGTCGAAGTGTTGTCTGCCGTAGAGTTGCAGGGCAACAGCCATCATTTCCACGAAATCAACAACGACCAGGCATTCAGCCACCTGCGCTTCAACATCTATCCCGATGGTGGCGTAGCGCGTCTGCGGGTGTACGGCATTCCGTTCCGCGACTGGTCGGCCGTGGGCGACAACGAACAAGTGGACCTGGCCTCCTCCCTCAATGGCGGCCGCGCACTGGCCTGCTCCGACGAACACTTCGGGCGCATGGGCAACATCCTCAACCCGGGCCGTGGCATCAACATGGGCGATGGCTGGGAGACCGCGCGTCGTCGCACACCTGGCAATGACTGGGTGATCGTCGCGCTGGGGCATGCCGGCGAGATCGAGAAAGTGGTGGTCGACACCCTGCACTTCAAGGGCAACTACCCGGACACGTGCTCGATCCAGGCCGCGTTCGTCAAAGGCGGCACTGACAGCCAGATCGAGACCCAATCGCTGTTCTGGCGCGAACTGCTGCCGGCACAGAAACTGGAAATGCACGCCGAACACACCTTCGCCGAGCAGATCAAGGCACTGGGCCCGATCACCCACATCCGCCTCAACGTATTCCCGGATGGTGGTGTAAGCCGCCTGCGGGTTTTCGGCAAGGTCGCTAAATAAACGATGGACCCAATCGCGGGCAAGCCCGCTCCCACAGGAGATTGCATTGCCAATGTGGGAGCGGGCTTGCCCGCGATGACGATAGACCCAACAACAAAGAATCCGGATAAGAAGACAGCCATGCGCACACTGATGATCGAACCCTTGACCAAAGAAGCCTTCGCCCCTTTCGGAGACGTTATCGAAACCGATGGCAGCGATCACTTCATGATCAACAACGGCTCGACCATGCGCTTTCATAAACTGGCGACGGTAGAAACCGCCACGCCAGAAGACCACGCCATCATCAGCATCTTCCGCGCCGATGCGCAGGACATGCCGCTGACCGTGTGCATGCTGGAAAGACACCCGCTGGGCAGCCAGGCCTTTATCCCGCTGCTCGGCAACCCCTTTCTGATCGTGGTCGCGCCGGTTGGCGATGAACCTGTATCA
>Ga0265296_1001878_pt1 | contig 22469 bp, 23 predicted proteins | sample MunlanPumphouse1_FD_189073 | JGI IMG/M metagenome (GOLD analysis project Ga0265296, IMG submission 189073) | Groundwater microbial communities from a municipal landfill in Southern Ontario, Canada - Pumphouse #1 | ecosystem: Environmental > Aquatic > Deep subsurface > Groundwater | place... | reverse complement strand
TGCCGGGAAACCGAAGAATTGATGCCACAACCGATAATGCTGGCGCATAAATTAGTGCGGCGCTTTGCAGACGTGCGCAGAGACAAGACATTAAAATACCTGGGGCCTGATTGTAAATCACAGGTTACGGTTGAGTATCATGATGGCCATCCTAAAAGGATAGACTCTGTGGTGTTGGCCTGCCAGCATACCGAGGAGATACTTGATTCTACGGGAGAGAAAATTACCAAAAAGGCGAGGCAGGAGTTAATTGACGTAATTGCCAAACCCATACTTAAGGAATACGTAGATAAAGGCACAAAATATTACGTAAACCAGACGGGTAAATTTTTGGTAGGCGGGCCGCAGTCAGATACTGGTATGACCGGCAGAAAAATAATCGTGGATACCTACGGGGGGATAGTGCCGCACGGGGGAGGCGCCTTTTCAGGAAAAGACCCCACCAAGGTGGACCGCTCCGCTGCCTATATGTGCCGTTATATCGCTAAGAATATAGTTGCTGCTAACTTGGCGGATAAGTTTTTAATCCAATTATCTTATGTTATAGGTTTCGCAGATCCTTTATCCATTTATGTAAATACTTTCGGGACGGGAAAATTAACCGACGATAAGTTTGTAAAGCTCATCAGAGATAATTTTGAACTTACGCCGAAAGGGATAATCAAATCCCTTGACTTATTGCGCCCGATATATACCAAGACCGCCTGCTACGGCCATTTCGGCAGACTAGAGCCGGAGTTTTCTTGGGAGAGCACTGATAAAGCGGGGACGTTGAAGAAACAGGCAGCGAGGTAGTCCCGCGCATAGCGCGGGATAAAACAAACGCATACGCCAAGCCCGCCCAGAGGGCGGGATAAAATTCATCCAATGCGCCTGAGGCTGGATGAATTTTAAGGCTGCGTTTGTTTTAAGGAGAATACATGAACTATGACATCAAGGATATTAAATTAGCCAAGAAAGGCGCGCTGAGGATTGAATGGGCGCGCAATAATATGCCTGTCTTGGGCCTGATTGCCAAGAGGTTTGCAAAAGAAAAACCCCTCAAGGGCATAAAATTAGCAGCCTGCCTGCACGTCACTACGGAGACAGCAGTGTTGTCAGAAGTCCTAAAGGCAGGCGGAGCAGATGTGTGGCTGTGCGCTTCCAATCCCTTATCAACGCAGGATGATGTGGCGGCATCGCTGGCTAAAGATTTGAAAATTCCGGTATTCTCCATTAAGGGGGAAGATACCAAGAGCTACTATAAGCATATTGAGGCGGTTTTAGCTGTTAAGCCGGATATTACTATGGATGACGGCGCGGATTTAGTCAGTACTATTCATCAGCGCCCGGCATCAGCTCATCGTAATATTATCGGCGGGACCGAAGAAACGACTACCGGGGTGATCCGTTTAAGGGCCCTGGCGGATGAGGGAAAGTTACGTTATCCTATAATTGCGGTTAATGACGCCTCAACCAAGCATTTCTTTGATAACCGCTACGGCACAGGCCAATCCACTATTGACGGGATTGTCCGCGCGACTAACAAATTATTAGCCGGCTCGAATTTTGTTGTCTGTGGCTACGGCTGGTGCGGCCGGGGCTTAGGCCAGCGCGCCGACGGAATGGGCGCTCGGGTTATTGTTACTGAGGTTGACCCTTTAAAGGCCCTGGAAGCGACCATGGACGGCTACCAGGTTATGCCGATAAAGGATGCGGCTAAGATCGGGGATATTTTCGTGACCGCGACAGGCGATATCAATGTTATCAGAAGAGAGCATTTTGCGCTAATGAAAGACGGCGCGATTGTGGCCAATACCGGGCACTTTAACGTGGAGATAGATATTCCTGCATTAGAAAAGTTAAGCAGGGCCAAGAAGCATATCCGCGAATTTAGCGAAGAATATATCTTAAAGGACGGTAGAAAAATCTATCTTTTAGGCGAAGGCCGGCTCATAAATTTGGCTGCTGCAGAAGGCCATCCGGCGCAAGTAATGGATATGTCTTTTGCCAACCAGGCCTTAAGCGCGGAATACCTGGCCAAATACCATAAGAAACTAAAAAGTGATGTCTATAAGGTACCCGCAGATATTGATGAGAGGATTGCGGCGTTAAAATTAAAGTCCATGGGAATTAAGATAGATACCTTGACATCACAGCAGAAAAAGTATCTGTCAAGTTGGGAGATGGGAACTTGATAAAACGCATAGCAGTTTTAACTACAGGCGGCGATGCGCCGGGGATGAACCCTGCCATCCGCGCCGTAGTCCGCTACGGGCTCAGCAGGAAACTGGAAGTAAGCGGTGTTTTCCGCGGGTGGTGGGGCCTGATTAATGAAGAATTAAAAACCTTAGACCATCGCGCAGTCTCCGGGATTATCAACCAGGGCGGCACAATCTTAAAGACCGCGCGCTGCCAGGAGTTTTATACAGAAGAAGGCCAATCAAGGGCATTTAATACAATTAAGAAGAATTCTATTGACGGCCTGATTGTTATCGGCGGAAACGGTAGTTTTACCGCGGCGCATGAATTTTATAAAAAGTATAAAGTCCCCATAGTCGGAATACCGGCATCCATTGACAACGACATTAACGGAATAGACATAACCATCGGGTCTGACACAGCCATTAACACGGCGCTTTCTGCCATTGACAATATCCGCGATACGGCAACTTCTCTCGAGAGGATTTTTGTGGTTGAGGTGATGGGCAGGACTTGCGGCTTTATTGCTATGCAAGTGGCCTTAGCCGGAGGATGCGAGGACGTAATTATTCCGGAAAGGAAATTTGATTTAGAAGCCGCCTGCCATAAAATAGTGCAGGGGAACTTAAGAGGGAAAATCAGCTGGATAATCGTGGTTGCCGAAGGCGCAGGTTCTGCCGAAGATATCGCTAAAAAGATTACTGAGATTACTTCTCTTGAAACGCGGACAGTAGTCTTAGGCCATATACAAAGAGGCGGGCGGCCCACTGCCACCAGCCGTGATATGGCTTTGAACCTGGGTGTGGCAGCAGTGGATTTGCTCTTGAAGGGAGAAAAAGATTCGGCAGTGGGCATTTGCTGCAATAAAATCACAACCGTGGATTTTGAAACCGCGATAAAAAAGAAGGAATTAAAAGTAGAGGCATTATATAACCTTATAGAAGTCCTTACTTAAATGAAGCCCAGGCTTATGGAGCTATAGCGAACATAAGCCTGTGGCTGAATTTATCCCGCATCTGCCATTATTCTGATGATTGCGGGATTGAGGAGGGAGATTTAGCAATGGGCAGAAAACCCTTGGATGTGGATATAATCGCCATGGACTTAGTTACAAGTGAAGATACTTCAAGGAAGAAAATCCTCGCCGATAAAATACGCTCCATGGCCTATAAAAACGGGATTTATCCTTCAAGCATACATGAATTTTACATGGCGCGTGGCAGGGGAGACTTCAGCGGCATAACCATCCCGGCGATAAACTTAAGAAGCATGGCCTATGATTTAGCCAAGGCGATATTCAGGGTAGCCAAGCGCAATGGTTCAGGAGCGTTCATTTTTGAAATCGCAAAGTCTGAGATGGGCTATACTGCCCAGCCGCCCATAGAATATACAAGTGTCATTCTTTCTGCGGCTTTGAAAGAGGGATATAGCGGCCCGGTATTCATCCAGGGAGACCATTTTCAGGTAAATGCCCAGAAATTTAAGGATAATCCCGATAAAGAACTGGATGGCCTCAAGGCCCTGATTACGGATGCAATTGAGGGCGGGTTTTACAATATTGATATTGATTCGTCTACTTTGGTGGATTTATCCAAACCCACAGTAAAGAAGCAGCAGGAGGCAAATTTTGAAACTTGCGCAAAACTTACCCAGTTTATCCGTCAGATTCAGCCAAAAGGAATGGAGGTGTCTGTAGGCGGAGAGATCGGAGAGGTGGGGCATCAGAATTCTACCCCCGAAGACCTGCATGCGTTTATGGCAGGGTTTAAGGAACGCTTGCGAAAGGGGCGCAAAGGCATAAGTAAAATAAGTGTCCAGACCGGGACTTCCCACGGCGGGGTAGTCTTGCCTGACGGCTCAATTGCTCAGGTAAAAATAGATTTTGAAACGTTGCGTATCCTATCGGAGATTGCCAGAAAGGAATACGGGCTTGCCGGAGCAGTGCAGCATGGCGCCTCCACCTTGCCTGCTGAAGCATTTCATAAGTTTGCCGAAGCCGAAACAGCAGAAGTGCACCTGGCTACGGAATTTCAGAATATGATTTATGAGAGCAAACATTTCCCCTCTGGCCTAAAGAGTAAGATTTATGAGTGGCTTAAGGCTAATGCTGCCAACGAAACAAAACCAGGAGAAACTGAAGAGCAGTTTTTCTATAAGACGCGCAAAAAGGCATTAGGCCCATTCAAGAAGGAGATTATGGGTTTGCCTAAAGAAGCCCGCGATGCGATTGCCAAAGAGATTGAAGATAAATTTGAATTCCTGTTCAAGCAGTTAAATGCGGTCAGTAACAAGGAACTCGTAGATAAGTTCGTAACCTTAAAGCGCGTGATTAGCCGTAAGCGCCAAGAAAAACCGGAAGTAGTGCATACAGGAGAAGGAGCCGACTAAAATGCGGTCAGATAAAATCAAGAAGGGAATTGAGAGAATTCCGCACAGAGCGCTTTTGCATGCCACCGGATTATCCAGAAAAGACTTAAACCGGCCGTTTATCGGAGTGGCCACTTCTTTTACGGATTTAATTCCCGGCCATATCGGGATGCGCGATCTGGAGCGTTATATTGAACGCGGCATCTGCTACGGAGGCGGCGTGCCTTTTTTCTTCGGCGTGCCAGGCATCTGCGATGGCCTTGCCATGGGCCATTTGGGGATGTGTTATCCTCTGGCCTTACGCGAAATTATGGCTGATACTATTGAGACAGTCTGTAATGCCCATAGTTTAGACGGCTTAGTGTGCCTGACTAACTGCGATAAAATCACGCCCGGTATGCTTATGGGTATCGCGCGCCTTAACATACCGGCGATTATCGTGACTGCCGGGCCGATGTTATCAGGCAGATTCCGTCAAAGGAAACTTGCCTTTGTGCATGATACCTATGAAGCAGTGGCTAAAGCAAAAAAAGGAGAAATTTCTCCCCAGGATTTAGTCTGTTTGGAGATGGAGGCCTGTCCGGGCGCCGGCTCCTGCCAGGGCCTGTACACAGCAAATACTATGTCCTGCATTACCGAAACTTTAGGCCTGTCTTTACCGGGAAGTGCAACGGCATTGGCGGTTTCGGCAAAGAAACGCCGTATTGCCCAGGCCAGCGGCGAGCGGATTGTAGAGTTGGTGAAGAAAAATTTTAGGCCTCTGGATATCGTTAACAAAAGGGCATTAGAGAATGCTGTTACCGTGGATATGGCCTTGGGCGGCTCAAGTAATACAGTTTTACATTTGATGAGCCTGGCGCATGAGGCGGGGATAAAATTAGACTTAGGCGTTTTTGACAAAATTAGCTCGCGCACCCCGCATATCACTAACTTGGAGCCCGCAGGTCCGCATTTTATGGAGGACCTGGAATATGCCGGCGGTATTCCTGCAGTGCTAAAAAGATTAAAGCATAAATTGCATAACCTGCGGACATTGAGCGGAAAGAGTATTTATGAGATAGCAGATGCAGCAGAGATTTTTGACGCAGAAGTAATCAGGCCATTGAACCGCGCATATCATGCTCAGGGCGGGATTGCGGTTTTATCCGGGAACCTCGCTCCGAATGGCGCAGTGGTGAAGCAGACTGCAGTCAGCGCCAGGATGATGAAATTTACCGGCAGGGCGCGTGTGTTTAACCGCGAAGAAGAGGCAATGAAAGCGATTTTAAACAGGAAAATCAAAAAAGGCGATTGTATTATTATCCGCTACGAAGGCCCTTCAGGTGGTCCTGGCATGCGTGAAATGCTGGCACCCACTGCTGCCATTGTGGGTATGGGCTTAGCAGATTCCGTGGCCTTAATCACCGACGGCAGGTTTTCCGGAGGGACCAAAGGCCCTTGCATAGGCCATGTTTCTCCCGAGGCCGCCTCTGGCGGTGCGATTGCTATCTTAAAAGACGGCGATATAATTATGATTGATATCCCTAAACGAAAGATAGAGGTTAAGTTAACCAAATCCGAAATAGCCGGGCGTTTCAGGAACTGGAAGCCTGTGGCGCCAAAGATAAAGACCGGCTATTTGGCAAGGTATTCTAAATTAGTTAGTTCCGCGGATAAAGGAGCAATCCTCTTATGACGGGTGCGCAAATATTATTAGAATGCCTGAAGCGTGAGGGAGTGGAAGTAATGTTCGGTTATCCCGGCGGCCAGGTCTTGCCTATATTTGATAAACTCTATGATTTTGGTTTAAAGTTTATCCTAGTCCGCCATGAACAGGGCGCAGCACATGCTGCAGATGGGTATGCGCGCGCAACCGGCAAGCCGGGGGTCTGTATTGCAACTTCCGGCCCGGGCGCAACTAACCTGACTACCGGCATTGCCAATGCCTATATGGATTCAATCCCGATGGTGGCGATTACCGGACAGGTAAAGACTTTTCTTATCGGTAACGATGCCTTTCAGGAAGCAGATGTTACCGGGATTACCCGGCCCATAACCAAACATAATTACTTAGTTAAGGATGTGCGGGATTTGGCCCGTATTGTGCGCGAGGCATTTTATATTGCCTCAACAGGCAGGCCTGGCCCGGTTTTAATTGATATACCCTCTGATGTGCAATTAGCGGATACGGAATTTATCTGGCCCAAAGAGCTGGATATCCGCGGATATAAGCCGGTCATTTTTGGCCATCCCGGACAGATTAAGAAAGCAGCCAAGTTGATTTCAGATGCGCATAAGCCGATTATTTACGCCGGAGGAGGCGTTATTACCTCAGGGGCGCATCAAGAGCTAAAGGCCCTGGCTGAGAGAATTCAGGCCCCGGTAGTAATGACCATGATGGGCCTGGGCGGATTTGACGGTACGCATCCGCTTTCTTTGGGGATGCTGGGTATGCACGGCACTGCCTTTGCGAATTTTGCGATCATGAATGCGGACCTGATTATTGCTGTGGGTGCGCGTTTTGACGACCGGGTTACCGGCAGGCTGGACGCCTTTGCCAGGAAAGCTAAGATTATCCATATTGACATTGACCCCTCATCAATAGCCAAAAATGTAGAGGTGGATATACCGATAGTCGGCGATGCCAAAAATATATTAGGCCAATTATTGGAAGAAATTAAGAAAACACCTGATACCGCGCAGTGGCTTGAAACTATTGAGGATTGGAAGCGCAAACACCCTTTAAGGTATAAAGACGACGGAAAAATTAAGCCTCAGTATGTAATTGAGCAACTTTATGAGCTGACCAAAGGCGATGCAATTATTACTACTGAAGTGGGACAGAACCAAATGTGGGCAACTCAATGGTATAAATATACCTCGCCTCGTACTTTTATTTCTTCCGGAGGGCTCGGTACTATGGGTTTTGGTTTTCCTGCTGCGATGGGTGCTAAAATCGGCTGCCCCGAGTCCCAAGTTTTTGATATTGCCGGAGACGGCTCAATTCAGATGAATATCCAGGAATTGGCTACTTGCGTGTGTAATAAAATAAATGTGAAGGTGCTTATCCTGAATAACGGGTATCTGGGTATGGTTAGGCAGTGGCAGGAGTTGTTTTACAAGAAACGTTATTCCTATACCAGCCTGTATAACCCTGATTTCGTGCGCCTGGCAGAAAGTTACGGCGCAGCCGGAATACGCGTTACAAAAAAAGAAGAGGTGCGCCCGGCGATAGAAAAGGCAATAGCAATAGATAACACGGTGTTTATTGATTTTCACATTGAGCCCGAGGAGAATGTTTACCCGATGGTTCCTGCAGGCGAAGCCATAGATAAAATGATAGGCGGCTTGGCATAAAATGAGGCATACGATATCTATATTGGTGGAGAATAAATTTGGCGTATTGGCGCGCATAGCCGGGTTATTCAGCGCGCGTGGTTATAATATCGCGTCCTTGGCAGTTTCCGAAACCCTGGATCCGGGCATCTCCTATATGACAATGGTGGTGGAGGCAGAAGATGAAAAGATACTGGAGCAGATAAAGAAGCAGCTGAATAAACTTATAGACGTTATTACAGCCACAGACTTTACCAAAAAGGAACATGTGGACAGGGAGTTGGTGCTGGTTAAGGTAACTTACTCTCCTGCGGCTAAAGATAAACTGGAGAGCGTCCTTAAGAAATATGTAGGCAAGGTTATCCAGCATAAAGGCGATACGGCAATAATTGAGGCAGTCGCGGATCAGGAGCAGATTAGAAAACTGCTTGAGGAATTGGGTAAGTTCGGGATTAAGGAATTAGTAAGGACCGGCAGGCTCGCTATCGCATATTAACCAAATTCCACCTCGTAGGTGGATAAGGGTTAGGAGGATTTGATGGCAAAGATTTACTACGACCAGGATGCGGATTTGGGCTTATTAAAGGAGAAGGCAATTGCTATTATAGGATACGGCATACAGGGCCGCGGCCAATCCCTGTGTTTGCGCGATTCAGGATGCAGGGTAATTGTTTCAGAACTGGAAGGTACGCCTAACTTTGAGCAGGCCAAAAAAGACGGCTTTATCCCTGTTTCTGCTGCCGATGCAGCTAAAGGCGCAGATATTATCCAGATTTTAACCCAGGACCATGTCCAGGCCAAGGTGTATAATGAGAGTATTAAGCCTAACCTAAAGAAAGGTAAAGCCCTTTGTTTTTCGCACGGCTTTAATATCCGCTTCAGACAGATTAAGCCGCCTAAGAACGTGGACGTGTTTATGGTGGCGCCCAAAGGCCCGGGCGCTTTGGTGAGAAGGATGTATGAAGAAGGTAAGGGTGTCCCGTCGGTAGTAGCAATTTACCAGGATGCCAGCGGCGAGGCAAAACAATTGGCGTTGAGCTATGCCAAGGCAATCGGGGCAACTAAGGCAGGGGTAATTGAGACGACTTTTGAGGAGGAGACTGAAACCGACCTTTTTGGAGAACAGGTAGTGCTCTGCGGCGGAGTAACGGAATTAATCAAGGCAGGCTTTGATACGTTAGTCGCAGCCGGGTATCAGCCGGAGATTGCCTATTTTGAAGTCCTGCACGAATTAAAACTTATCACTGATCTGATTCAGGAATATGGCATCAGCGGCATGCGCAGGCGCGTTTCTAATACCGCTTGTTACGGAGACCTGACCCGCGGGCCGATGATTATCACCGAGAAAACCCGCAAGACTATGCAAAAAATTCTAAAAGCGATTAAATCCGGAAAATTCGCCCGCGAATGGATTAAGGAGAACGAAGAGGGCAGGCCGAATTTCAATAAACTGCTGCAGGATGGCGACAATCATCAGATTGAGAAGGTGGGGAAAGAACTCAGGGATATGATGCCTTGGATGAAACACTAGTTTTATGCACTTGCCAGTGGCAAGTGTGAATTAGGCGTAGGCGCCAGAGGCACGCCTAATTCAACGCCTTGGATGAAACACTAAACGTATATCCTGTGCATAGCACAGGACGAAAAAACGATAAACACCAGAGGTATCGTTTTTTCGTGCCGTGGATGAAGAAATAATGGAAAAGATAATTATATTTGATACGACGTTAAGGGACGGGGAGCAGGCGCCTGGGGCGTCTTTGAATAGTTTCCAGAAGATGGAGATAGCCTCTCAGCTGGAGCGTCTGGGCGTGGATATTATTGAGGCGGGTTTTCCTATTGCCAGCCCCGATGATTTTGCTGCGGTGAAGACAATCGCCAGGCGAATCAAAAAAAGCGGAGTTTGCGCGCTTGCCAGGTGCATTAATAAAGACATCCAGCGCGCCGGAGAATCTTTGAAGGGCGCAAAACAGCCGCGAATACACCTGTTTCTTGCTACGTCAAAAATCCATTTGAAATATAAATTTAAGAAAGCCGAAGCAGAAATATTCTCTATTGCTAAAAACTCACTTAAGGCAGCAAGAAAGTTCTGCTCTGACATTGAATTTTCTCCGGAAGATGCTACGCGCAGCGAACGGCAGTTCCTTTTTCAGGTCATTGAAATGGCCATTAATGAGGGCGCAAGGACTATAAATATCCCAGATACCGTAGGATATAGCTACCCGCAGGAGATACACTCGCTTATTACCGATATCAGGAATAACGTGCCGAATATAGAAAAGGTAGTTTTGGCAATACACTGCCATGATGATCTGGGAATGGCGGTAGCTAATTCCTTATCTGCGATTTTGGCGGGCTGCCGGCAGGTGCACTGCACTGTTAACGGAATCGGTGAGCGCGCAGGCAATGCATCCCTGGAAGAGATAGTCATGGCTATAAAGACCAGGGCTGATGTGTTTAGCGGTCTCTATACCCAGATAAATACCAAGGAGATTTTCCGCACCTCCCGTTTAGTAAGCCAGCTTACGGATTTTGTTGTGCCTCCTAATAAAGCCGTAGTCGGCAAAAACGCCTTCCGTCATGAATCCGGCATTCATCAAGACGCAATACTGAAGAAAAGGATTACCTATGAGATTATGGATCCTAAGGATGTGGGGATATCCCAAAGCCAATTAGTCTTGGGCAAACATTCCGGCAGGCATGCCTTCAGGGAGCGGCTAAAACTTTTGGGTTTCCATCTTAATGATAAGCGGCTGAACGAGGCCTTTATGCGTTTCAAGGGCTTAGCCGATAAGAAGAAGGACATCTTTGACGCAGATATAAGGACGATCGTAGAAGACGAAATCAGGGTGATTAAGCCCCTGTGGCAGTTAAGGAGTTTTGACGTGCATTCAGGAAACCTGGTTAACCCCAGGGCAACGGTGGTCTTGAATAAGAAAGGAAAGACCCTGGCCGGAAGCTCTTTCGGAGACGGGCCGGTGGACGCCTGCCTTAAGGCAATGGATAAGATAATCGGGCTAAAGACAAAACTTGAGGATTTCCGTCTAGAGGCAGTCACCTCCGGAAAGGACGCACTTGGCCACGTTAGCTTGCAGCTAAAGGTCAAGGGCGTGGTTAAAAGCGGCCGTGGCTCAAGCACTGATATTATTGAAGCAGCCATCAGGGCATACCTGGATGCCGTAAATAAGATAGAGTCTAAATGACCCTTCCAAAAATCTACGGTTTAATCGGCTATCCTGTCAAACATAGCCTCTCGCCTCTAATGCACAACGCCGCATTCAAAGCCCTCAAAATAAACGCCGAGTATAAACTTTTTCCTCTTGAAGAAAAAGAAGAAGTAGGGCCGTTCCTGAAAAACCTTAAACAAAATAATATATTCGGCTTAAATGTTACTATACCCTATAAGGGGTTAGTTTTGGATTATCTGGATGAAGTTGACGAGGAGGCTAGACAGATCGGAGCGGTTAATACCGTCACGGTTTCGGATAGTAGATTAAAGGGCTATAATACCGATGGCGCAGGCTTCCTAAAGCACTTGACTACTGACCTGGGGTTTCATCCTGAAAACAAACGTATTGCCATTATCGGAGCGGGCGGCGCAAGCAAAGCAGTTGCGTTTTATCTGGCAAAAACAAAACCCAAAGCTATTACCTTTTATGATATTGATAAAGAGAAGTCAGAAGCGCTTGTAGCTCACTTAAAGGATAATTTTAAAGGCGCAGAGATTAAAAATGCAGATTCGCTTTCCGGTCTTACCCAGGCTGTCCCGGATTTATTAGTGAATACCACGCCTATTGGAATGAAGGATTCGGATTCCTCTTTGGCAGATGAGCTTTTAATAAATAAGGATACGCTGGTTTATGATTTAATCTACAATCCCGCAGAGACAGAGTTGTTAAGAATTGCTAAAGAAAAAGTCGCCAGGGTATCCAATGGCTTAGGTATGCTTTTATACCAGGGGGCATCTGCCTTCGAATTCTGGTTCCCGGATAAAAAAGCACCGATAGAAGTCATGCGCGAGGCGCTAATGAAAGGGGCAAGACAATGATCAGCCAGATAATTGTTTTTATCTTTGGTTCCATTATCGGCAGTTTCCTGAATGTCTGCATTTACCGCATGCCGCATGGGAAATCCGTGGTCTGGCCCGGGTCGCACTGCCCCAACTGCGAAAAGAGGATCCCCTGGTACGATAATATACCTTTTCTTGGTTACCTCTTATTAAAGGGGAAGTGCCGGTTTTGTCATAAATTGATTTCTCCGGTTTATTTGCTGGTGGAATTATTGACCGCTATTTTATTTGTGATGCTTTATAACCGCTTTGACTTGAATTACAGCTTTTTTGTCTATACGGCATTTATCTCAAGCCTCATTATCGCCACCTTTGTGGATGTAAAACACCGCATCATACCTGATGAAGTATCTTTAGGCGGGATAGTTTTGGGGTTCATCCTTACTTCCATAAGGGGGATTAAATTAACCCCGTTGACATATAATTTCCAGCCGATGGTAAACTCTGCATTAGGCATTGTTATCGGCGGAGGGATTATATATCTGACCGGTGCATTATTTGACCTGGTATATTTTAAACTCCTGAAGAGGCCTCCTATACAGGGAGAGACTGAATCTATGGGCGGGGGAGATGTGAAACTCCTGGCAATGATTGGGGCGTTTTTAGGCTGGCAGAGGGCGCTGTTGACATTTTTCCTGGCACCATTTTTCGGGGCATTAGTTGGCATCATAAACTTAATAGTCAAAAAAGACCACACCATTCCCTATGGCCCATTCCTCTCCCTCGGCGCGCTCCTCTCCCTTTTCTGGGCAGACCGCATAATCGCATTAGTTCTGATCAGATAGGGTCTGTCCCCGCAGTTGCACAGTTACAGACTGTTTCCGCAGGTGAGTGGCTCTTGAATGCAAGGAAACTGTCTGTAATAATCCCTAAAAATACCTGTTAGATTTTGGCCTTCCTTTCGTCTATTAGAGTAGAAAAGAGGCGAATATGGATAAAAAAGAGCTTGACAATCCGCAAGAAAGTAATACAATTGTATATACAATAAAGAGGTAAAACAGATGAAGAAAATAAAATTGGCTAAATATGAACAATGGATTGAAGACCATGCTGATGAGTTTGTTCCTTTAAAGGGAGAAGAATATAAGAGAATAGTGGAAGCCCTTGAGCGTAGGAAGAAAGACGCGGTGTTGAATATCCGCGTTAATAGTTATGATCTGCAAGCCTTAAAAGATAGAGCCCGCAAGCTGGGGTTTAAGTATCAAAGTTACATCTCTGAGATTCTGCATTTGGCAGCAAAGGGGCGGGTCTAAATTGGCTATGAAGAAGAGTAAGCTTAAGCGGCTCTTAAGGCGAAAATCAGTTGATCCATTGCATTACCGTATGGGGTTACTGGAAGTTGAAAGGCAAAACTTTCTCCTGAATCCAAATTTTCCGCAGAACGTTAAAATGGCCAATGCCATATTAGTGCAGAGCGATATTGAAGTCCTGGATAGTATTCAAAGAAAATTATCTTTGAAAAGTAAGAAACGCCGCCGGATTCTTTAGTTTTGCTGCGAGTTTGCTCGCGCATAAATATGCAACAGGGACTGTCCCCGTAGCTTGTAGGGTCTGTCCCCGAAGGGGACTGACCCTTACGTCTTAGAAGGGGCTGTCCCTGAATCTACATATTAGTTTTGCTGCAGGTTTGCTCGCGTGCTGAAAATTTTTGCCGTGCGCTACGGTTTACTCGCCGCTTCCGTGGCGACTTACGCTGACAAGGAATCACTCCAGCGACTCGTAAATCCTTGCGCACTTTTGCCAAAAATTTTCTAATGCACGCTCGCAACCCCTCTGCAAAACTTACAATTATTCGCTCGCAATCTCGCCAGGGGCATTTATATTCTTGACAAGATGAGAGGCTATGGATAATAATTCAAGAAGAGTATTTGTGTTAGGTGCAGGTTTTTCGAAGTGTTGTGATATACCACTGGGAGGTAAAGAATTATTTGCAAAAGCTTTTAATAGCAATGTTTATCCTCTAGACAAAGGTATCCGAGAAAGATATCTGCCATTTTTTTATCCTAATTTTAAACCTGAATGGGAGAATTTCCCCGATATTGAATAATTTTGTACCTTAGTTCTAATACAGAATAAATTGAATAATCTAGTTCTCAATAATAAGAGAGCAGCTGATACATTAGCAGAAAATATTATTAGTGAGGTCTGTCAGCAGTTGGGTAAATTCCTTACGGAAGCCCAAAGAATGACCAAAGATTATTTTAAAAATATAGAAAATTTTGCAACTAATTTAAAGGAAGGAGATATTGTCTTAACGTTTAACTACGATACTTTACTAGAAAGAGCCATACTTAAGAAAAAATCCTTAGCGAGCTTACCCAAATATGTATTAGAGGAAAATAAAATAGTTATCTTCAAATTACATGGTTCTATATCCTGGTTTCATGAGGATAATCTAGAATCAATTGTACCTTTAAAAAGAAATTTATTTACTACCCTAGAAGATATACTATATGTTAATAACTTTGATTCGGTATTTAATGAACAAGAGTGTTTAATAAAAAAAGCTTTCATAGAACCAACATATTTCAAAGAACCAAATTCGAATATGCTAAAACGAGTTTGGCGAGAGGCAAAAGAGGTATTAGGGAATGCTAATGAGATTATCATTATTGGATATTCAATGCCCGCAGGCGATCTTTCAGCCCGTTGTTTATTGCAATATGCGAATAGGAAGGAAGACCAAAGAATTACGGTTATTAATCCAGATAGTAGTTTAAAATATAGATTTGAACAGATATTTGGTAAAATAGATTTTGTTCAGACCACTTTTGAATTATCGGAATACGGAAGATAGCTACTATGAAAATTGGGAACAGATTTATTTTTAGCGGGTGGCTGACAAGACGGATCCCCTATCCGCGCGCAGGGTATATCACAGACAGTCTGTGTCGCAATCGGGAAAGTGTACCCCCTATACAGTTTTAGAGACAGTTTCCTCCGGTTGAAGTAAGACTAAGACGGAAACAGTCTCTACAGATACTACAGATATTATGTCAGTCTTACAAGGCGCAGGGTTCTACATTTCTAAGCGCGTGGGGCGGGCGATTATGGATTATAAGATGCTCTCCGAGGGCGATAAGATACTGGTGGCGGTATCAGGCGGCAAGGATAGCCTGACGCTTTTGAATATCTTAAACGCCCGGCGCGCATTCGTACCTATAAAGTATGAACTGTTGGCGGTGCATATTGACTTAGGCTACCCCTGCCAGCATCCTAAAATCCTGGCTAAATATTTTGAGAAGCTGGGTATCAACTACCATATTGAGAAAGTGGATATATTACAGGGCAAGACGCGCAAGGATATCTCCTGTTTCTGGTGTTCCTGGAATAGGAGGAAGGCGTTATTTGAAACAGCTGCGCGCTTTAGCTGTACCAAGGTGGCCTTAGGCCATCACAAGGATGATATCGTGGAAACGATACTGCTGAACCTTTTCTTCCGCGGAGAAATATCCGCGATGGCGCCCAGCCAGGAGCTGTTCAAAGGCAAAATCAAGATTATCCGCCCGCTGGCTTATGTGGATGAAGATATGATTGTTAAGTTTTCCCGCGAAGCCTGGTTTCCGCATGAGAAATGCGCCTGCCCTAACTCAATAACTTCCAAGCGGACAAAGATCACCGAGATTATCAAGGACTTGAAGAAAGTCTGTCCTGAGGTGAAGACGAATATCTTTAAGAGCGTAAAGCGGATTAAAAAGGATTATCTGCTGTAAGAATATAAAAGTAGTGGTATAATTAAGTGAGGCCATAAGTTATGGAGCAGGCTATTAAAGGAACAGTCAACATAACTTATTAGGCCGAACTTACCCCGCAATCGGGAGAACCTCTGAGCATGCGGGGTTATGGGCTCATTTAATATGATTTGGCTAATCGGTTTATTATTCTTAGGTTTTGCCGGTATAAGCATCGTCCTAATCCTTAAAATCTCCTCCCAGGTTAACCTTCGTCTCAATCAGATGAACCAGTCCCTCCAGGAGGCCAATAAAATCATCGGCCAGAATTTAGGCAGCGCCACGAATGTATTCGGCAACGTCAAAGAGCAGTTAGGCAGGCTTGAAGAAACTAACCGCCAGATAGTTGAAATCAGCAAAGATATCTCCAGCCTCCAGGAGCTCCTGCGCGCGCCAAAATTCCGCGGCTCCATGGGAGAAACGCTTCTGGAAAACCTTCTCTCCCAGGTCCTGCCTAAAGAGCATTACCAGATGCAATACCGCTTTAAGACTGCGGATGCCGTGGATGCAGTAATCCGCTTAGGCGAACGCCTGGTGCCGGTGGATGCCAAGTTTAGCCTGGAGAATTTCCAGAAGATGCTGGATACCCAGGATGAACAGATAAAAAATACCCACCGTAGGAAATTCATCCAGGACGTAAAGAACCGCGTGGATGAGATAGCCGCAAAGTACATACTGCCGGCTGAAAATACCTATGATTTCGCCCTGATGTATATCCCTGCCGAAAATGTTTATTACGAAGTTATTATCAAAGAGGACCTTTTCTCCTACGGCATGTCCAAGAAGGTCATCCCAGTCTCGCCCAATACCTTCTATGCGTATCTACAGGTAATCTGTCTGGGGCTGCGTGGCTTAAAGATAGAAGAGAATGCCAAGACGATATTAAAGAATTTAAGCGCCCTGTCCGTGGAAATCAATAAATTCAAGGAAGAATTTGATATCCTGGGCAGGCACTTATCAGATGCCGGCCGCAAATACGGAGATAGCCAGAAGCGGCTGGACAGGTTTTCCGACCGGCTCACCGATATCCAGGAGCATAAACAGCTGCCGGCAAAATAAGCGATGCTTAAAACTCAAACAGCAAAGCAGACGTTAAAATCTTTGTTCGCAGATAACGGAGTGGTGGCTGCGTTTAGCAGGCGTATTGACGGAAATATGTCCTTGTGCCACGGCGCGACTGAGAATTCTTTAACTAACCGTGCTAATTTCCTGGAAGGGCTGGGCATGGATTATCAAAATCTTGTTTGCGCCAAGCAAATTCATACCAGCAATATAAAACTGGCAATTGCAAAAGATACAGGCAGAGGCGCATTATCCTATGATACGGCCATTAAAGCAACCGACGCTTTGATTGCCAAAGATAAGAATCTTCCTCTTGCGGTTTTTACTGCGGATTGCCTGCCTATCTTCCTTTTTGATGCCGCCACGCCTGCTATAGGCCTGGCGCATGCCGGATGGCGCAGCAGTAAAGTTAATATAGTAAAGAAAACTATCCGGGCGATGCAGGATGCCTTTGGCACAAAAGCAGGGTCTCTGCAGGTAATCTTTGGGCCGAGGATAAACATTTGTTGTTATGAAGTGGGGGAAGAATTCGCTGATTATTTTCCGCAAGGGATAAGGCGTAAAGGCAGCCGCTATTACCTGGATTTAGGCGAAATTAATAAAGGGCAGGCATTAAGTATGGGCGTCAAGGATGATAATATCCTGGATCTAGGGCTCTGCACCTATTGCCGCGGGGATGAATTTTTCTCTTTCCGCAGGGAAGGCGAATCCTGCGGGAGGATGATGTCAGTGATTATGCTTAAGGGACACCCTTCCAGCCAAAGCTAAGGGTGTCCCCCTAAGGGGACACCCTCCCGATTAGCACGAAGGGTATGTGGACATTGCGCGGGTGTTGTCTTGAGTAGATAAGGAAACACCCCGCGCTTATGTGGACATTGCGCGGGTGTTGTCTTGAGTAGACAAGGAGGGAAGATGGGCAAAATCCTGGTTATCTATTATTCGCAAAGCGGAAATACCAAGAAGATGGCGGAATTAGTGGCGGAGGGAGCAGAGAAAGAGGGCGCGGAAGTTGTGCTTAAAGATGTTAACAACATAAAGGCAGAGGAATTATTGCAATATGACGGCATAGTTATCGGCTCTCCCACTTATTACGGCACGATGAGTTGGCAGCTAAAGAAACTCCTGGATGACTCGGTTAAGTTCCACGGCAAATTAGACGGCAAGGTCGGCGCGGCCTTTGCTTCCAGCGCCAATATCGGCGGAGGAAACGAAACCACTATTTTAGACATCTTGAACGCTATGCTCATTCATGGTATGATTATCCAGGGTGACCCCCACGGAGACCATTACGGCGCGGTTAGTATCAGCGCCCCTGATGCCCGTGCAGCCAAGCAGTGCGCCAGGTTAGGGAATAGAGTTGCCAAATTAGTGAAAAAAATATGCACATAGTAATCTTTATCACCTGCGCCAAAAAGAGCGAGGCACTTTCTATTGCGGATAACCTTATTAGCCGCAAACTAGCTGCCTGCGTAAATATCGCGGATAACATAAAGTCCGTATTCCGCTGGCAGGGAAAAGTTGATCGTGCCAAAGAGATACTTCTTATCGTCAAATCCAAAAAATCAAAATTAACCCGGATTATCAAATTGGTGAGGCTTCTTCACAGTTATAAGGTGCCGGAGATTATTGCCTTGCCGGTTATTTCCGGGTACAAGCCGTACCTGGAGTGGATTGATGAGTCTATCAGGTAGCCCATTTGATTATCTGGTTGCTTTCTTAGGCGGGGTACTCGTAAGTTTTACGCCCTGCACTTACCCGCTTATCCCGGTAAGCGCAGGCTTTATCGGAGTAAGGGCAGCCGGCTCAAGGCTAAGGGGGTTTTCCTTAAGCCTAGTTTATGTTACAGGGGTGGCGGTTACCTACTCCATATTAGGGATACTGGCTTCTTTAACCGGAAAACTTTTCGGCGCCATAAGCGCCCACCCGTTTACCTATATATTTGTAGGCATTGTTATTATTATATTCTCTTTGTCTATGATGGGGGTATTTACTTTCAGAGTGCCGCATTTCTTTAATGCCCCTCAGCATAAGAAAGGCAGTTACTTTTCTACTTTTGTCTTAGGACTCAGTTCCGGCTTGATTATCGGGCCCTGCCTTACTCCGGTATTAGGGGCGATCCTGGTTTACCTGACTACAAAAACCAATATTGTATACGGCTCAACATTGTTATTTGCCTTTGCCTACGGCATGGGGTTGCCGCTTATACTCATAGGCACCTTTAGCAGCGTGCTCCTGAGTCTTCCTAAAGCCGGAAAGTGGCTGGATTATATAAAAAAAGCTACAGGGCTTATATTATTGTTGACAGGGTTGTATTTTATTATCACCGGTATAAGGAGAATGTAGATGAAAAACTATCTAAAACCGATATCTCTATTATGCCTTTTAGTCCTGCTTCTTAGTTCCTGCGGTTTTGCGCAGGAAAGTAAAAATAAGCTCCCTGTCCCTGATTTTCAATTGCAGGACCTGGTTGGGGAAACCGTCAGCCTTAGCGATTATAAGGGCAAACAACCCGTATTGTTATTTTTCTGGACCACCTGGTGCCCTTTCTGCAGGAAGGAATTAAAGGTGCTCAATGAAAAGCACGCTAGCTTAACCAGGGATGGCTTGGAAGTCTTAGCCATAGACATAGGGGAACCTTGGGAAAAGGTGGATAATTTTGTGAAAAGTTTTGGTTTGAATTTCTTAGTCCTTTTGGATAAGGACACTAACACTGCCGAGGCCTACGATATTGTGGGCGTGCCTACTTTTGTCCTGGTAGATAAAAAAGGCAATATTGTTTTTAAGGATAATTTTTTCCCCGCTCGGTATAAAGATTTGCTCCCTAAGTAAGATGCAAAATTCCCTATTATTGGATTTGTACGAATTAACCATGGCGCAGGCCTATTTTATTTATAAGCCGGATACAGCCGCTACCTTTGATTTGTTCGTAAGAGGGCTGCCTAAAAACAGGAGTTATCTGGTTGCCGCTGGCCTTACGAGCATACTGTATTACATCAAGGAGCTTAAGTTTAGTTCCGATGACCTGCTATATCTAAAGAAACAAAAACTTTTTACCCAGGATTTCCTGCGCTATTTGGCGCATTTTCGTTTCCGCGGAGATATCTGGGCTATGCGCGAGGGAGAGATATTTTTTGCCGCAGAGCCGGTTTTACGCGTCACTGCCCCTATTATTGAAGCGCAGCTCATTGAGAGTTTTTTATTGAACACGATAAACCTGGAGTCAATGATTGCCAGTAAAGCCTCGCGCGTGGCCGAGGCCGCTCAAGATAAATTAGTTTTTGATTTCTCCTTAAGGCGCACACACGGGCCTCTTGCCGCGGTGATGGTAGCGCGCTCTGCGTATCTGGCAGGATTCCACGGCACGTCTAATGTCTTGGCAGGAAAATTGTATAAAATTCCTATTGCCGGGACTATGGCGCATTCCTTTGTGATGTCATTTAAGGCGGAGTTGGACAGCTTCTTGGCTTACAGCGAAGTTTTTCCCAAAAGGACCATACTCTTGGTGGATACCTATAACACGAGAATTGGTATTGAAAATGCAGTGAAAATCGGGCTGTATTTAAGGGCAAAAGGCCACAGGCTTATGGGCGTAAGGCTGGATAGCGGGGATATAGTAACTCTATCTAAATTAGCCAGGAAACTTTTAGATAAGGCAGGCCTGAATTTCGTGCGCATATTTGCCAGTGGTAATTTGGATGAGTTTAGGATCAATGAGCTGCTTAAGAAGGGCGCTGAGGTAGATAGTTTTGGCGTAGGTACGAATATGGGCACAAGCGAGGATGCGCCATCTTTGGATGTAATCTATAAGATAAGCGAAGTCACGGATGAATACGGGAAATTCCTGCCCACTATGAAGTTAAGCCATGCCAAGGTTACTTATCCGGGGAGGAAACAGGTCCTCAGGGTCCAGGACAGAAAGGGAAGGTTTGTGCGGGATATCTTATGCTTAGAGAAAGACCCAACCCTTGCACGCAGGGGATGGGTAAGAGGAAAGCCCTTATTAATAAAGGTTGTAGAAGGGGGCAGGATTATTTACAAAAGCCCTGGCTTAGATAAAATCAGGGCTTACTGTAAATTCAACCTTAACCATTTCCCCCAAGGGCTCAAAGAGGTTTATTCTACGTTTAGATACCCCGTAGAAATCAGCCCGGGTTTAAAGAAATTAAGGCAGAATTTATCTAAAGAATTAATCCAGAGGCAATAGTGGAGCCAAAGATAGACAGCCTGATAAAAATATGGCACAAGCGCAACATCAAAGGTTTATATTGCGCTAATAAAGATGATGCAGCGCTAAAGTTGCTGGAAATAATACCTCAGGCAGCAAGTATCGGTTTCTCCGGCTCAGTTACCATAGACCAGTTAGGCATTATAAAGAGGATAGAAGAGCGCGGCAACAAAATTTTTAACCCGTATCTTGCCGGGATAAGCAGGGATGAGAGCCTGGCATTAAGGAAAAAAGGAGCACTTGATGCAGATTATTACTTAGCCAGCGCAAATGCCGTAGCCGAAACAGGGGAATTGGTATTTTTGAGCGCCTTGGGCAACCGCACTGCAGGCGTATCATATGCCAAGAATGCAATTATCGTCTGTGGTGTAAACAAACTCACCGCAAATTTGGACGATGCGTTTAAGAGGGCCAGGGAATATGCCACGCCCTTAAATTACAAACGGCTTAATTGGAACCCGGATAAGATTATGTGCTGTCAGGTTTTGGTTATTGAGGCAGAAGTTACGCCGGATAGATTAAAGGTTATCTTGGTAGGTGAAAGCCTAGGATTCTAATCAATATGCCAAAAATACGCGGATTAGCCGCAGGAATAGGGAGTATGCCGCATACCGAACCGGATGCGGCGCTGGATTTGATTTTTAAGTACACGCCGCAGATTCCTTTCTGGCCGCAGCTGCCCAAGAGGGATGTCAGGGAGGGGATGGTGGCGCAATTTACCCAGGGGCTGCCTTGTTTGCGGGTTTCCGCGGACGGCGTATTCTTTGATGGCTCTGATAAAGAGCGGGAATTGGAGAAGTTTTACGACCGGCTTATCCGCGAGGACCTGGGGTATTTCGGTATCGGGGCTGATTTTGCTTTGGGGCTGCACGAATTCCATCGCCGCTTAAAAGGCGCTGATTTATCCGGGATAGAATTCATTAAGGCGCAGGTTAGCGGCCCGTTTACCTTCGCTGCGAGTATAAGCGATGAAACCGGAAGGCTGCTTTTGTATGACAGCGTATTTATGCAGGTAATCCTGAAAGGCCTGGCGATGAAGGCGCTCTGGCAAATAGACTATTTTAAGGAATTCAACAAGCCGATGGTCTTATTCTTTGACGAGCCGTACTTAAGCGCATTTGGTTCAGGCTATACCCCTCTTAACAGGGAAGACGTAGTGAAAATACTTTCAGAATTCTGCGCAGGGATAAAGTCAAAACAAGTGCTGCTGGGCGTGCATTGCTGCGGTAACACCGACTGGTCTATATTTACGGAAATAAAAGATATTGATATCATTAACTTTGATGCCTTCAGTTTCCTGGATACTTTTGTGCTTTATGCCAAAGACTTAAAGGCCTTCTTGGAAAGGGGCGGGATTATCTGCTGGGGGATAGTGCCGACACTGGTGCTTCAGGAAAATGAACTTGCGGCAGTATTAGTCAGAAAAGTTAAGGAAGGGATAAACGCATTGGTAAAGAAAGGCGTCCCGGAAAGCCTCCTCTTGGAGCGCCTGATAGTCAGCCCTGCCTGCGGCCTGGGT
>Ga0265296_1001877_pt1 | contig 22484 bp, 17 predicted proteins | sample MunlanPumphouse1_FD_189073 | JGI IMG/M metagenome (GOLD analysis project Ga0265296, IMG submission 189073) | Groundwater microbial communities from a municipal landfill in Southern Ontario, Canada - Pumphouse #1 | ecosystem: Environmental > Aquatic > Deep subsurface > Groundwater | place... | reverse complement strand
TCGCTGACGCCATCGCTGTGGCTGTACAGGCCGAAGGCATAGAGCTCCAGGGTGTCGCTGGCATTGGCCTTCAGGTTGAAGCCCACGCGGCGGCTTTCCAGCTCCGGCTGGCCCCAGCGCTGCACCGGATTGGGCACCTGTAGTTCGGGATGCGCGGCCTGGAAGGCGATGGCGTCGGGACGCTGGCGGGTGCGCGAGGTGGCGTCGGAGTTGGATGATTCGGCGAACAGGGCCAGGCTGCCGTAGTCCCCCAGCGCCCAGCCGGTGCGTGCACTGAAGTCACGCGAGGCGCCATCGCCCTGCGCGTACTGCGAATAACCGGCGGTGATCTCGGTGCCCGGGCTGTCTTCCAGGATGATGTTGATGACGCCGGCAATGGCATCCGAACCGTACTGCGCCGACGCACCATCGCGCAGTACTTCGATGCGCTTGATGGCACTGGTCGGGATCTGCGCCAGGTCGGCGGCCTGTGCTCCGCGGTTGCCAAGCAACGCACTGCGATGGAAGCGGCGGCCGTTGACCAGCACCAGCGTCTGGTCCGGCGACAGGCCGCGCAGCGTGGCCGGGCGCACGAACACCTGGCCATCGGCCATCGGCAGGCGCTGCACCACGAACGACGGCACCAGCTGCGCCAGCACGTCCTTCAGATCGGTGGAGTCGACCGACTGGATGTCCTGCTTGGTGAACACGTCCACCGGCGCCAGGGTTTCAAACTGGGTGCGGTTGGAGGCACGGGTACCGGTAACCAGCATCGCGTCAAGCTGGGTGGGTGCGGCGTGGCTGCCACTGCTGCTGCTGTCTGCCGTTCCGGCATCTGCTGCGATCGCGCCTCCTGCGCTGACCAGACCAAGGGCGAGGAGGATGGAACGCGACAGCTTCGAACGATGCACGGCAGGACTCCGGGAAGGCACGACAGGGCCAGGTGGGACCTGGACAAGGCGCGCAGTCTCGGGCTGCGATGTGAAGCAGCGATGACGTGGAGACGACAGTTGCAGCGGTTACGGTGCGGGTGCCGCCCGTACCGGGCGTGCGCTACCCGGCAGCGTCATCGTCGAAGCCGAAGGTGGCTGGACGCGCCGTGCGCAGCGGGATGAACAGCGCGATCGCGAAAACGAACAGGAAAGGCGCGGAGAGGATGGCAGTGTCCTCGGTTCCAAAGGCAATCAGGTTCATCTGCAGTTGGCCGATCCACTCGAGGTCCATGAGTACCAGCACAAGGCCACCGATGGTGGGGCACGGCAGGCCGCCATGGCCTGCCATCAACAGCGTGGGCGCCAGCAGTGCTGCCAGCAATGAGAACATCACACGGTACAGCCAGGGGTCCCCGCGCCAGCGCGGCGCCCGCCGCCACATGATCACCAGCAGCGCCAGTGGCAGCAGCGCCGGCAGCAGGGCAATCGCAATGATCATCACCATGCGTCGATCTGCGCGGTCTGGCTGATAGCGGTGACTTCCGGCATGTCCCTGGCCTTCATCGTGTCCATGAAGGCCGCATTGTTGCCGGTACAACGGCAAACGCAAAGCCCCGCCACCGCAAGAACTGCTAAGCGCCCCACCCTGTCGATCCGTTACGCTGCCCGGCATTCGAACAAGGAACAGCGCGATGAGCGCGGCAGGCAAAGCGTTGTGGTACATCGAAAGCCATGCGGACAAGCCGCTGGCGCTGGCCGACATCGCGGCTGCCGCCGGACTGTCGCCGTTCCACCTGTCGCGCCTGTTCCAGGCCCGCACCGGTACGTCGGTGGTGCGCTACCTGCGCGGACGGCGCCTGACCGCCGCTGCGCAGCAGCTGGCCAACGGCGCCGGCGACATCCTGCAGGTGGCGTTGGCAGCAGGCTACAGCACGCATGCTGCGTTCACCCGTGCCTTCTGCGAGCAGTTCGGGCAGACCCCGGAGCGCGTGCGCGAGCGCGGTCTGGCGGAGCTGTCGCTGGTGCACGCGATCCGTCTCGACGATGCACCACAGGCCTGCAGCGAGGCGCCCAGACTGATCGACTGCACACCGTTCCAGGTGGCCGGCATCGGCATGCGCCACACCCGCGACAGCGGTGGTGCGATTCCCGGGCAGTGGGCACAGCTCAATCGCGAATGGCCAACGCCGGCACCGGTCAGTTTCGGTGTGTGCTGCAACAGCGACGACGAGGGTGGTTTCGATTACATCGCCGCGCTGCCGGTGAATGCCCTGCCGTCGGTCCCGGCACACTGGCAGCGGGTGGATGTGCCTGCGCGCCGTTACCTGGTGGCCTGGCATGGCGGCCATATCTCCACCATCCGCTCGACCTGGTTCTGGCTGCTGGACCAGTACCTGCCCGCCAACCACCTCAGCCTGGCCAACGCGCCGGACCTTGAGCGCTACGACGCCCGCTTCGACGAGCACAGCGGCCACGGTGGCGTGGAGATCTGGCTGCCGGTCGATCAACACCCTGCCTGACCCGGAGAGACTGATGATGCATGCGATGCGATGGATGCTGACCCTGTTGCTGGCTTGGCTGGCGCCGATGGCGATGGCGGCGACTCCCCTCATCGCCGGTGAACGCCACGGCGTGACAACGCTGGAAAGCGCGGCGATACGCGATGGCGCGCACCGCGATGTGCTGCGCTTCACCGTGTGGTACCCGGCAAGCCCTGGCAGCCAGGAAACGCCGCTGACCATCGGGCCAGCGGATGCGCCACTGTTCGAGGTGGGGCGCGCCGCGAAGGACGCCCCCATTACCGGAGGGCGCCTGCCGACGCTCTTGCTGTCGCATGGTAATGGCGGCACCGCGCGCATGATGGGGTGGCTGGGCACTGCGCTTGCGCGTGCGGGCTACCTGGTGATCGCCGTGGACCACCCGGGCAACAATGGCGCCGATGAGATGACGCTGGCCGGCAGCGTGCTGACCTGGCTGCGCGCCGACGACCTGAAGGCCGCGCTGGCCGCAGTGCTGACCGACCCGCAGTTGGGGCCACACATTGATGCGTCGCGGCTGGGCGTGGTCGGCTATTCCGCCGGTGGCTTCACCGCACTGCTCAGCGCCGGCGCGCGGCCGGACATGGCGCGGCTGCTGGCGTTCTGCAAGGCGCACGCGGACGACGGCGTATGCAGACCGCAGCAGGAAGCGGCCACACATACGATGGAGGTGCGTCTTGCTGCAGCAGCATCGCCGCAACTGCAGCCCTACGTGCAGCGCGCACAGGATGATCGCTCGATTCCCGGTGTCCGCGCCGTGTTCGTGCTGGCGCCGGCCATCGTGCAGGCATTCACACCGGAGCAGCTGAAGGCGCTGCAGCAGCCGGTGGCGATCGTATTGGGCGCTGCTGATGACGTTGCGCCGCCAGCAACCAACGGCGATGTGGCGGCGGCACTGATTCCGAAAGCAACGCTGCACGCGCTGCCCGGTGTTGGCCACTATGATTTCCTGTCTGCCTGCACGCCGCTGGCGAAGGAGCGGCTGCAGTCGCTGTGCATGACTGCGGTACCGAAGGAGCAGACGCATGCCGTGGCGGTGGAAGACGCGGTGCGCTTCTTCGGTGAGGCACTGCGGTAGAAGCTGTCGAGCACGGCTCGACGCTGCGGCTGGCAGTAACGATTCGTTGCGCAGGTGATGACGCGGCGCGAAGGTGCGCGGGACTACACTGCATCCAGCGTTACACGGAGGATCGACCATGCGCCTGCTGCACCTCACCCTGCCTGTATCCGACGTCACCCGCGTTGCCACTTATTTCCGCGACGTGCTGCAACTGGAGGTGGCCGGTGACCAGGTCCGCATCGGCTGGAGCACGATCCAGTTGCAACCTGCCGGCGACCACCCTGTCGGCGGCGTGCACCTGGCCTTCAATGTGCCGGACAACCGCTTCGCCGAGGCCATGACCTGGCTGCGTGCACGCACGCCCTTCCAACGCAACCCGGAAGGCCTCGATTACTTCGCACTGGAAAGCAGCTGGCAATCGCAGTCGGTTTACTTCACCGGACCCGATGGCCTGATCCTCGAGCTGATCGGCCGCAGGCGCTTGCCGGCCAGCGAACGCAGCGGTTCCTTCCATGGCAGCGAACTAACCTGCCTGAGCGAGGTCGGCCTGCCCAGCCATGATGTCGATGCGGTACGCGAACAGTCCAGCCAGCGCTTCGGCCTGCAACCGATCAGCACGTCGTCGCCGCAGTTCGCGCCGATGGGCGATGACGAGGGGCTGCTGATCGTGGTCGCCGCCGATCGCCGTTGGTTCCCCGAGCTGAAGGACCTGCCCAACGCGCAGGGACTGCAGCTGCAGGTGAGCGATGTGAGCGGCAGCGGCGAGCTGCACGATGCCGCGCTGGGCTGGCGGGTGCAGGCGGCCTGAGCTACCAGCTGCCCGAGGCGCCACCGCCGCCGCTGCGGCCACCCCCACCGGACCAGTCGCTGGAACTGCTCGAGGACGAACTGGACGACGAAGTGCTGGAGGAGGAACGGTAGCCTCGGGACGAACCGCGGCCGCCGCGGGCTTTCTCGCCGGGCAGCAGGGTGAAAACCCAGATGAAATACAGGAACAGCGTGCCCACGCTGGACACGATCGTCGCCAGCACGCGGGCGCTCTCATCGCCGGCACGGTCGATGGCCAACAGTGCGCCCAGCGCATAGCCAGCGGTCAGCAGCACCAGCACCACCAAGCGGATGGCGAAGCTGTTGCGGTTCTTCCGCCAGCGCGCACGACCGGCCTGCACCAGGAAGAACACCAGCATGGCGGCGATGCCGACCGCCAGGTTCAGCAGCGTGTGCAGCGCAAGGCTGGGCGGCAACTGACCACGCACCAGCATCACCGCGAAGAAGCCGGTACTGACGGCCAGCATCCCGTACAGCACGATGCGTACGCCACGGCTGCGATGCCAGCACCAGCCCAGCAGCGTTGCCACCAGTACAGCGGGCACCATCACGAAGAAAATAACCGGCAGCACGTGGCGCGGCAGCAGCAGCGTCGCAGACAGCAGCCCTGCGGCGATCACCGCCATCACCAGCAGCGGCCGGCCCCAGGCAGGCAGCGTCGGCCACGTCGGCCTGGGCATCGTCGCATTGGCTGCCAGTGCCTTGCGCCGCCGCTCGCGACGGTTGCCCATGAAATCGGCTTCGGTGCGGGTCGCCAGCAGACGCGGTGGCGATCGCCACAGACCGGCCAGGAAGCCCGCCAGCAATGTCAGCGCAACGACCGAATCCCCCGTGCGCCAATCCGGCGGCAAGACGTTGCGTGCCAATGAATCGTCCCAGGGCGGCAGTTGCTCGCCATCGACCAGCGCCACCAGCACCGCGGTGCCGTCCAGCACGCCCTGGTCCAGGTCTCCCTCGCGCAACCGCGGCACGATCGCCTTGTCGATGATGCGTGCGGCATACGCATCAGGAATGGTGCCTTCCAGGCCATAGCCGGTCTGGATGCGTACGCGCCGATCCTGCACCGCCACCAGCAGCAGCACGCCATCATCGATACCGGCGCGGCCCAGCTGCCATTGGTCGAAGACGCGCTGCGCATAGGCTTCGATGGCTTCCTCGCCAACGCTCGGCACCACCAGCACCTGCAGCTGCGCGCCCTTGCGTGCCTGCAGCTGCAAGGCCTGCTCGCGCAGCGTGGCGCGGGTGCTGGCCGACAGTGCATCTGCGGTGTCCACCACCGGATCATTCAACGCAGGGATCGGAGCTGCCGCCAACGCCAGCAGCGGCAGCAGGCAGAGCAGCAGCGCAAGCCACTCCCACGGCCTGGCAATGCGCGCCTGCCGCACCCGGCTCATGTGCCCTGCCCTGCCTCGATCTGCGCATACAGCGCCTGCAGCCGGGCAGCGTTCTGCGCGAACACCTGCAGATCGGCGTCGACCAGTGCCGGCCAGTCCGGTGCATGACCCAGCAACTGCGCCACCTGTTCCTGCGGGGCGCGGTCGAAGCCCTCACCCAGTACGGTCAGATAGCGCTGGCGGAAGCCCTCCGGATCCTGCTGGTCCTGCACATACAGCTGCACCGCCAGCAATCCGGCGTAGAGATAATTGACCAGATACTGCGGGTCGTCATACATCAGGCGCTTGCCGATCCAGGTGCTGCGCAGCTGCGGGTAGCGCTGCGGCTGCTGGCCGTAGCGCGCCAGCACCTGGCCGGTGAGTGCGTCCAGATCGTCGGCGGTGCCCAGGGTATTGCTGGCCACGCCCTGGTAGATCGACTGCTCCAGCTGTGCTTCCTCGGAGGAGGTGAACAGCTGCAACACCATGTCGTCGAGCAGCGACTTCAGGTAGTACGCCTTGGCGCGCGGATCCTGCGCCTGCTGGTACAACTGGTCACGGAAGCGCAGCTCGTTGTAGATGGCGAACGCCTCGGTCATCCACGCGCTGCCATTGAGATGCAATGGCGAGGCATGCCCGCGCAGCATCCACTGCCCATGCATGGCGTGCCCTGCTTCATGGGCGATCTCCACGTCACTTTCCAGATCGCCGCTGCGCAGCCCCACGAACAGCAGCGCCGGCGTGCCCGGTGCGAACACATGGAACGCGTCCTGGCTGCGACTGCCGAGTACGGTGGCCAGGTCCATGCGCTTGTGCGCCGGATCCAGCAACGCGCGCAGCTCGGCGACATACTCCGGCCCCAGCGGCTGCATGGCGTCGGCCGCGGTATCGCGCAGCTGCTCCAGGGTCAGCACCGGTGGCGTGTAGCCGGCATCCGGCACGGTGGTATCCCACAATTGCGGTGACACCACACCGCTGCGCCCGGCATGCTGCAGCAGCATGTCCTGGTAGTCACGACGGTCTGCCGCGTGGCGCTCGATCGCCGCCAGCGTCGCGTCGACCGTCTGCGTATCCATGCCCATGCGTCGATAGCCACGTGCGGTGGCCGAGCCGTCGCCCTGCAGACGCGCGGCGGCATCATTCACCTGCACCAGGCCCAGCAGTACCGACGCCATCGGCTCGCGGCGTGACTGCACGCCCTGCCAGTATCCCTTCCAGCCGGCCTCACGCAGCGCGCGGTCCGGATGCTGGGCCAGGGCCTGCTTGTCGGCGCCGGTATCCCAGCTGCGGCCAGCACCCTCGATACGCGGGTATTCCGCGCTGTGCATGATCTGCCGACGCAGGCGCGCGAAAGTATCCAGCGCCGGATCGGCCAGTACATCCACGGCATCATCCAGCTGCGCATTGGCCGGCGCCGCGCCTTCCTGCAGCGCGCGGGCGCGCAGGAATCCATAGGGCGTCAACCAGGTGGCGTCCACCGGCGCCTCACGCAGGGCGGCCCTGCCGGTACGGGCGATACGGCTGCACAGCCCCATCACCTGGTCCAGCGCCTGCGCCGGGCGACGATCGCGTGCGTTGCGCGCGGCCTGCAGATGCAGAAACGCATGGTGACGCATGCACTGTGCCTGCAGCGCTTCGGCCTGGCGGAAGCGCGTGGCCGGCTCGCCCGCCGTGGCGCTCTGCAATGCCTCAACGCGCTCGCCCAAGGTGACCCGTGCCGCCTGTTCGGCGGCGGCGCTGGGGAAGTAAGCGCGGTCATCGGCGTGCAGCGACTGTGCATGGGCGCCGAGGGAGGTGGTCATCGCCCACAGCGTGGCGATGACGACGGTAGTGGTGCGCATCCTGCGGGCCTGCATCGGCGTCTCCGTGCCTTGATCGGGCTTCGAGCCTAGCAGCCGCCGGTAGTCCGCGCCTGTCCCGATCTGGCCTCAGATCGATTCGTCTTCACGCTTGACCAGTGTCCAGCACGGCTTCTGCGCGAAGGTGTAGGTCTGCTGGTCGCTGCTGTCCGGCGTGCGGATCTGCACCTGCATCTGCCCATCGGCCACGGCCGTCACCTGCATCTCCCGGCCCTGCCCGGCCAGCCCGGCTGGATCGGGCATCACCGGCCATTCGACATCGGCCAATGCCACTGGGCGTTCCACAGTGCGCGGCTCAGGCTCGGCGCCAGCGTCAACGTAGCTGTCCAGCAGCGGATCGGCGGTGGCCTTTTCCTGCAGGGTGATCTCGTTGCCGAAATGCTTCAGGAAGGTATCGAACGCGGGATGGGGGCACGCCGCGGTCGCCACCGCGGGCGCGGGTTCCACCGCCGTCGCTGTGCTGGCAGGTGCCGCTGCAGGGGCCGGGGCTTCAGCAGGCGCTGGCTGCGGCGCAGGCGTGCAGGCGGACAGCGCAAGGCCAAGGGCGGGTGCCAGCAGCGCAAGGGAACGGCGGGGCTTCATGGGGATCGTCCTGATTCCGGTTTGGTCGCGCCATCCTATCCTGCCCCCTACAATCGCGCCTTCCCGCCTGTTCGAGATGCCCATGCGCCGCCTCCTGTTCCTGATCGGCCTGCTGCTGCCCGCCCTGTGGCCAGCCGTGGCGATGGCCATCGAGGTCCGTGAAGGCGACCTGCTGTTCGTCACCGCGGGTCACGGTGGCCTGAGCGCGGCCATCGACGATGCGACGGGAAAGCAAGGGGCGCCCAGCTTCGACCATGTCGCGCTGGTGGCGTCGGCACCGCAGGGCTGGGAGGTGCTGCATGCCGACGAGAAGGGCTCGCGCCGGCAGACGCTGGACCAATTCCGCCAGGATGCGCGTGGCAAGCAACGGCAGGTCGTGGTCTATCGCCTGCGTGCGCCGCCAAGGAATGCCATCACCGATGCCGTGACCACCGCACGCACGATGCTGGGCAAGCCGTACAACACCGCCTACGTGTTGAACGACGAAAGCTACTACTGCTCGGACTTCATCGAACGCGCGTTCCGTGCGCACCATGTGTTCGCGCTGCAGCCGATGAACTTCCGCAACCCGCAGACCGGTGAAATCTCCCAGCATTGGGTTGATCTGTATCGCGGCATGGGCCTGGACGTACCGCAGGGCCTGCCCGGTACCAATCCCAACGACATGGCCGCAGCACCGGTGCTGCAGCGGATCGGCGTGCTCGAATAAGCGAAGCCCCGCACGGGGCGGGGCTTCGTCGGTGATGGATGGCGGCTGCCAGGATCACTCTTCCTCGTCCTGCCCGCCCTGCTGCTGGTTCTGGTTGCGCTTCTGCTGTTCCTGCTGCTGTTGCTGTTGCTGCTGCTGGTCGCGGCCGCGCCCCTGCTGCTGATCCTGCTGGTTCTGCTGGCCCTGCTGCTTCTGGTTCGGGTTCTGGTTCTGCTGTGCCATGTCCGATCTCCAAACGCCACGCGCGGAATGCGGTGGACGGGGCCATCGTCGGCAGCGATTGGTTAACCATGCGTTGTGAGCGGGCTACACCTATGTGTACACGCGTGAATGAACCGGCGCCAGCCCTTGCGGCACAAGCCACTGAAGGATTCATGCGGGTTTGGCATGTAGTCATGCTGCAGCCGGAAAAGAACGCATTCAGCGGCCTGCACTGCCGGGGGTGCGCAGCGGCCGCCTACGCCTATGGTCCCATTTGCAGCATGCGGGGGCGCCGCCTATCGTCGGGTGACATCACCCCGGAGATGCGCATGGCCCGCGACACTGCAGCACGCCCCACCTACGAACAGGCACTGGCCGGCTTCAGCATCGAGCACGGGCAACGGCAGCTGCACGGTGACCTGCAGGCCGGCATCAATGCCTGCGTGGAGTGCTGCGACCGCCACTGCGGCCGCAATGCGCTGGCACTGCGCTGGGTGGATGCCCACGGCGCCCTGCACCGGTACACCTTCGAGGACCTGCGCGACGCCTCCGCGCGGGTTGCCCAGGTGCTGACCGCGCAGGGCATCGGCAGGGGCGATGTGGTGGCCGGCCTGCTGCCGCGTACGCCCGACCTGCTGGCGACCATTCTCGGCACCTGGCGGGTCGGCGCGATCTACCAGCCGCTGTTCACCGCGTTCGGCCCCAAGGCCATCGAAACCCGGTTGAACACCGGATGCACCGCACTGGTGGTGACCGACAGCGCAAACCGCAGCAAGCTGGACGAGGTCGATGGCTGCCCGCGGGTCGCCACGATCCTGGCATCCGGACAGGCGCTGCGTGCCGGCGACATCGACTGGAGCGCACGCAGCGCCGATGCCAGGCCCGACTTCGCGCCGGTGATGCTGCGCGGCGATGCGTTGATGGCACTGCTGTCCACCTCCGGCACCACCGGTAGTCCCAAGGGCGTGCCGGTGCCGCTGCGCGCATTGCTGGCCTTTGCCAGTTACATGCAGTTGGCCGTGGACCTGCGCGCAGACGATGTGTTCTGGAACATCGCCGATCCCGGCTGGGCCTACGGGCTGTACTACGCGGTGATCGGCCCACTGCTGCTGGGCCAGGCCACCACCTTCAGCGAAGCCGGTTTCAGCGTGCAGGGACTGAACGACATCGTCGCGCGGTTGGGCGTCACCAATCTTGCCGGCTCGCCCACTGCCTACCGGCAGATCATCGCCGCCGGCCCCGAGGCCAGCGCTGCCATCAAGGGACAGCTGCGGGTGGTGAGCAGCGCGGGCGAACCGCTGAACCCGGAGATCGCGCGCTGGTTCGCTGCCCATCTGGGCACCACGGTGCTCGACCACTATGGTCAGACCGAGACCGGCATGGTGGTCAACAACCACCACGCGCTGGAGCATGCGGTGCGGCCGGGGTCATCGGGCGTTGCGATGCCCGGTTACCGCGTGGCGGTACTGGACGATGCCGGCAACGAACTGCCACCGCGCACGCCGGGCATCCTCGCCGTGGACCTGCGGCAGTCGCCGATCATGTGGTTCACCGGCTACTACGGTGCCGACACACCGGCGCTGGGTGATCGCTACTACCTCACCGGCGATTCGGTGGAATGCGAGGACGATGGCTCGATCAGTTTCATCGGTCGCTCGGACGACCTGATCACCTCGTCGGGCTATCGCATTGGTCCATTCGATGTGGAGAGCGTACTGATGGAACACCCTGCGGTGGCGGAGACGGCGGTGATCGGCGTGCCGGATCCGGAACGAACCGAGATCGTCAAAGCATTCGTGATCCTGTGCGATGGCTTCATCGGCAGCGACACGCTGGCGCAGGAACTGCAGCAGCATGTGCGGCGCCGGTTGTCCGCCCATGCCTACCCGCGACAGGTGACGTTCGTGGCGGAACTGCCGAAGACACCCAGCGGCAAGCTGCAGCGCTTCCTGCTGCGCAAGGCGGAGATCGACAAGCAGGCGCTGTAGGGCCGGCGCAGGCCCCGCAGACCGCCACCGCTACGGCATCACCGGCGGCACATAGACCAGCGTCATCCCCAGCAGCCACAGCAGGCCCAGCACCAGCGGGATGTGCACCAGCAACTGGATGAAGGTGAAGCCGACGATGTCGCGGGCCTTCAGGCCGAGCACGCCCAGCAGCGGCAGCATCCAGAACGGGTTGATCAGGTTCGGCAGCGCTTCGGCCGCGTTGTAGACCTGCACCGCCCAACCCAGGTGCGCCTTCAACTCGTTCGCGGCCTGCATCACGTACGGCGCTTCGATGATCCACTTGCCGCCACCGGACGGTACGAAGAAGCCCAGCACCGCCGAGTACACGCCCATCACCAGCGCGAACGTATCGGTGCTGGCCACGTGCACGAACAGGCTCGACAGCCGATGCGCCAGGGTCTCGCCATCACTACCGGCGGCGTGGGTGAGGATCATCGCGATGCCGCCGTACAGCGGGAACTGGATCAGCACACCGGTGGTGCTCGGCACCGCCTTGGCCACCGCGTTGAGGAAACTGCGCGGGCGCCAGTGCAGCAGCAGGCCCAGCGAGATGAACATGAAGTTGTAGGTGTTGAGGTTGGCGATCGCGGTCACCAACGGCTTGTTGGCGAACTCGTTGAACAGCCAGCCGAAGGCCAGCAGCGAAAGCAGCACGGTCAACAACGGGCTGTATTCCAGCCATTCGCCCGGGCGCGTGCGGCGCTGCAGCGGTTCCGGTTCGGCCTGTGCGGCACCGGGGAAATCTTCGGCGGTACGCGCACTGCCGGCGGCCGGTGCGGTCAGCCAGGCGATCAGCAGGGAGACGAGGATCAGCACCGAGGTCAGCGCGATCGACTGCCACAGGAAGATGGTTTCGGTGAACGGCAGTACGCCGGTGATCTCCACCAGCCCTGGCGGCATGCTGGCCGGATTGGCCTGCAACTGTGCAGCCGACGAACTCAGGCCCATCGCCCATACCGCGCCCAGCCCCAGATAGGCCGAGGCACCGGCAGCACGGTAGTCCATGCGCAGCTCGGTGCGGCGGGCCAGCGCACGCACCAGCAGACCACCGAACACCAGCGAGAAGCCCCAGCTGAGCAGCGAGGCCAACATGCTGACCAGACCGACGTACACCACTGCGCCGCGACCGGTGCGCGGCACGCGGGCGAGGAAGTCGATGAAGCGCGCGACCACCGGCGCAGTGGCCAAGGCATAGCCACCGATGACCACGAAGGCCATCTGCATGGTGAAGGGAATCAGGCTCCAGAATCCGTCGCCGAAGGCGCTGGCGGTGGCCTGCGGGGTGGCACCGAAGCCCATCGCCGCCACGGCGACGATGACCACGCCGAGCACTGCGAACACGTACGCATCGGGGAACCACTTTTCCGCCCAGGCGGCCGAGCGCAACGCGGCGCGCGCCATCCAGCCGTCCTGCACTGCTGCCGTCGAAGCCATCACCTACCCTCCCAGGTTCGATGGCCTGATTCTGGGCGGTGGGGTGCGGGCTGTCAGCCACCTATTGGTCGTAGGTGGAGGGAGGCCCGGCGCTGTGCGCCGCCGCCCGAGCATGGGCTCGGGCGCTACAGGAGCACTGTCAGCTGTAGAGCCGAGCCCACGCTCGGCTGCGCGTCTCAGCGCAGCGCCAGATCCACGGCGATGCCGGCAAACAGCGCGGCACCCACCCAGTTGTTGTGCAGGAACGCCTTGAAGCACGGCCCACGCTCGCGGTTGCGGCAGATCCAGAATTCGTACACCACCAGCAGCGTCGCCACCGCAACGCCGGCCAGGTAGTACCCGCCCAGCCCACCGCGCACGCCGACCAGCGCCATCGTGGCCAGGAACAACGCGTACAGCACGCCCTGGATGACCAGGTCCAGATCGCCGAACAGGATCGCAGTGGAGTGCGAACCCATCTTCAGGTCATCCTCGCGGTCGACCATGGCGTACCAGGTGTCGTAGGCCGTAGACCACAGGATGTTGCCGGCATACAGCAGCCAGCCCAGCATCGGCACTTCGCCCTGCACGGCCGCGAAGGCCATCGGGATGCCCCAGCCGAACGACATGCCCAGATAGACCTGCGGCAGATGCGTGTAGCGCTTCAGGTAGGGATAGCTGGCGGCCAGGAACACGCCGATGAAGCTGAGGGCGATGGTCAGGCCGTTCAGGGTCAACACTAGGCCGAAGGCCACCAGCATCAGCACCGCGAACAACGCCAGCGCTGCCCGGCCGCTGATCGCACCGGTCGCAAGCGGCCGCGCCTTGGTGCGCTCCACATGCGGGTCGAGCCAGCGGTCGGCATAGTCGTTGATGACGCAGCCGGCCGAGCGGGTCAGCCAGACGCCGGCGGTGAACACGAACAGGGTCCACAGCGGCGGCGGCAGGCCGCCCGCAGCCAGCCACAACGCCCACCAGGTGGGCCACAGCAGCAGCAGCGTGCCGATCGGGCGATCGGCGCGCATCAGACTCCAGTAATGCCGCCAGCGCGGCGTCGGCGCCGGATGCGGCGCGGAAAGGGGGGTATCAGCCATGGCACTAGGATACTCCTGTGCCTTCTGACCGACTTTGCCGGCGGGGGGAGATTTGTGCGGCGAAACTGGATAGAATGCCCATCCCGCACCGCCTCATTGCGTTGCGATGCCCGCCCCGGCCCTGGCCGACGGCGCGGCGGTTCCACCACGCGCTCGTAGCTCAGCCGGATAGAGTAGTGGCTTCCGAAGCCATTGGTCGGGGGTTCGAATCCCTCCGGGCGCGCCATCTTCCCTCAGTCTTCCGCCCCCGCCCGCCACCACGGCATGGCGCGCTGGTCGTGGATTCATTCGGCTTCCCGATCCCCCGCTGCGGCTCTGTTGACGCCAAGCTGGAAGGGAACCGAGCGGTGAGCGCAGCCCTGCACGTCGCGGACGATGATCGAGAATTCCTCCGCAGCGCCGATCGCGCCGGGCAGAAACGCGCCGTCGCCGTCGAACAGCACCGTCATTGCCTCGCCAGGGGCGATCGACAGCCGTGCTGCCGGAGGCGCAACTTCTTCGAGGATGACATTGAAGGACCGCCACGCCTGTTCGTCAATCCGGCGAACCTCTGCGGTGGCTGTCCTGGCATACAGGCGTCTGTCGGCGCTGGCCAGCAACAGCTGCAGTGGCCGAGAACCATGCGGATTGATCTGGAAGCGGCCGTAGGTCATGCCATCCACCCGTGCGATGCCGGCATAGGTGACGACGACTGTCGGGCATGAGTCCGCGCGTGGTTCTTGGGCGGCGCATGCGGTCAGGCCAATGGCCAGACAGAGGACGAGATGCTTGGTCACGCTGCAGATCCTCCATTGATGTTCCGCGTGCCGCCTACCGGATGATCCGGCAGCGACGGCAGGGCACCTGCACCCTGCCGCTGCTCGACTCTTCAACGCACTAAAGCGCCGCCGAGCATCTGCCGAACACGTTGGCGGGCTTATCCCGCAGGCTCACGGCAACCACCCGGTGCTTCTGCTCGCCGCACCCACCCATGACCCCATACATGATGAGAAGTCCCTTGTCGTTGACGTAGCCGATGAACGTGCCATTCCCTTCATCCGAAGCGGCCCTGACGAGATAGACGCTCTCCCCGGGTGCTGGCTTCAGGCCACTCAACGGCATTGAACCGATCTTCCCTTCAACCTCTGATGCCGATACCGCGACCAGTGAATTCTTCAACATCCACTCCGCAATGGCGGCTTCACTGGCCGGATCAAGCGTGGAAATGCGGTCAAGCGGCAGAGTCGTTGAATTGCCAGGGAAGATCGCATCGGATGAAACATCTACCCAGTCCGAGCTCCATTCGGCATGTTGAAACTGGTTGATGCTGCAGCCCGCCAGCATTGGCAAGAGCAGCAACGCTGCGCGCAGGATGCCAGCCACTGGCCCTTTGATGATGTCCCTTGCTGGGGCACCCGGGATCTTCCTGCGCTTGCCGCGCCACAGACCGATCAGATACCCGCTGGTGGGTAGGCCCGCCCCATCGGGATTACTGGCTGATGCCCAGGCACCGTACGCCTCACTCATACTGTTCCACTCCCGGCTTTCTCCAACCGCCCAGAGCGAGCGTTCGCCTTATGTCACGTTAGAAGTGCGCTCAAATTACGCAAACGCACATGCTAGAACCCGCAAAAGGGGCTCCTGAATGCCCACCATTTTCCACCCTCTCCCGACGCCGTTTAGAACCAGCGGACATCTGCGCTCATCCACACATGAAAGTGATGCGGGAAATAGCTGGAAATCATTACCTACATATTTCTCTCGCTCTGGCGAGAACGGCCGCACTTGCCCGTTCGCCCTCAAGCTTCCGAACCAATCCGGAACATTCAGGGAGGTCTCCAGTCTTCGTTCCATAGATCACGAGTTCGCCAGCCCTATCTACTCCATCCAAGTAGAGCACTCCGCAATCACCGGCAACCGTACCAACGCGCACCGCACGAACAATCTCAGTGCTTGCGCCTGGACCGGCTGCGCCCTCGCACATCCCGCCGTAGTACACGCTACTCAGTTCCGCATAGATAGGTTTCAGCTGCAGCTCCCCCAAACGGCCATCCTCGCATCCACTGAGAGCGAACACACAGCCGAATGCGAGAAAAATAGATCGTATAAGTATATTTTCGACACCTCGATAACGCCCGCGAAAATCCTGCTCTCGCTCATTACCTTCCATCACCCCCTCCCAGAATCGCAGATGGAATGACACCACTTTTTGGTATGAAGTAGTACTTTGCACCTTCCATAATATATGCATCCTGGAAAACACGACCAGGAAGGATTGATCTATTCTTTATGGCATCGATCGAAATTAACGAATCTGCGACCGCGGTTGCACAGCTGTGTGATTTGACGTTGTAATCCTTGGAGTTGTGCGACTTCATGACGCTCTCCATAAGTGCTTCCTGCGCAGCGGACGTTTCGAACTCCACAATTTCCACGCTTCTATTTGTCAGCTGGGACTGGATATATTCACCAACCGACGAACCATAAGCGTGCGATGTTCCGTAGCTATATAGACCCGACTCGGTTGCAAGAGCAATGTGGCCGAACGGATTGTCACCAAACAGTGGGATACCTCCTTGCTCGGAAGCGGACAGAATTGCCAGACTCTTCCGCAGCCCCAGCGGATCTGTGGCCAAGGTTGGCGCACTGTTCACATAAGCGCACGCAGATATACCCCCCTCCAACCCAATCGGATCACTCTGCGAGTACCGCCCCACCTCCGGCTCGTACTCCCGCTGGTAGTTGTAGAACAGCCCACTCGCATCGGTCGCCTGCTGGCCCGGGAAGCGCAGCGCCAGATCAAACGCCACACCATCCCCATCGGGTCATTGACCGGCGCCTGGTCGCCAAACACCTCGCTCTTGTTGCTCCACTCCCAGATCGCCACATCGCGCACGGGGTCGATCACAACGCGCGGCGTACCCAGGTGATCGGGCTGGATGTACGCCAGCTCCGGCACGCCCGTGGCTGGTGTCTGGATCAGCGCCACCGGGTAGTTGTCCAGCCAGATAGCCTGCTGCTGCGCCTGCCCGGTCGCCAAGTAGTTGCCAACCCACTGCCCGGCTTCGTCATAGACCGTGATCTGTGCACCGCCACTCGCCGGCGCGCGCAGGTTGCCGATGGTGTCTTAGCCATAGCTTTCAATCGACGCACCCGTCCCGCCACGCTGATTCAGGGTGAGGCGGCCGAGCACGGCGCCGGGCGCTACGGACACCCCGGCACGCCCCGCGCTGGAAGCGCTTCGACGCACATCTATTCAGCTTTCGCTCGCCGAAGCCGAAGCAAGCCGACAGACCCAACTTTCCACATAGCAAGAGCTAGGGCAAGGGAGATCACAATAAATACCACACCTGCAAAACCATACCGACCGCCTTTATTTGCAAGGTCAATGATAACAAAAACAAACATTGCTAAATTAGCAGCAGCTATCAAGCCAGCCACCACCCTCATCGCCCAGAAAAACATGGTGTAGTAGGCCCGAAGAAACTTCTTCCATCCATTCATATTAAGGACACCCGCACCCTTTGCCAGTTGGCGTAGCGATCTGCCCTGAGATCGTATACCCCGACCCACTCATTGCACCAAATCCAACACCAGGAAGTGGTGGGATAGAGATGGATCCGCCGCTCATTTTATCTCTTTCCATATCTTCCAACGAGAAGAGGCGACGCAACCAAGCCCAGTTGTCACCCTCTTTATTTCCTTCCAGCAGGTTGTTGGATCCCTGAACGGAGCCACCAATCGATGGCCCCCAGCCGCCGGCCATTTCAGAGTATCGATAAACGCCCCAGGATTTATCTGGCAATGGGCCCGAACTCTCCGAAGCACTTATTGACGTACCCACCCCCAGATACGCGCCCCCACCCAGCATTGCGCTTATCTGCAATGAACCATAAATTTGATAGCAGGAAACATTGCTCAAATTTCTAGGAATCGATACGCCTACGTTCACCGATCCAGTCACTGCGACACCAGGCCCAGCCCCACCCGCCGCCCCCCCAACCCCGATTTGTTTATTCAACCCCAAAGGGTCAGTGAATTCGATGGAGTTTCCTGTGGCGTAAGTAAACGTCGAAATCCCACCCTTCAGCCCAATCGGATCACTCTGCGAGTACCGCCCCACCGCGGGGTCATACTCCCGCTGGTAGTTGTAGAACAACCCACTCGCATCGGTCGCCTGCTGGCCCGGGAAGCGCAGTGCCAGATCAAACGCCACACCATCTCCATCGGGGTCATTGGCCGGTGCCTGATCGCCAAACACCTCACTCCTGTTGTTCCACTCCCAGATCGCCACATCGCGCACGGGGTCGATCACCACACGCGGCGTACCCAGGTGATCGGGCTGGATGTAGGCCAGCTCCGGCACGCCTGCAGTTGGTGTCTGGATCAACGCCACCGGGTAGTTGTCCAGCCAGATCGCCTGCTGCTGCGCCTGCCCGGTCGCCGAATAGTTGCCAACCCACTGCCCGGCTTCGTCATAGACCGTGACCTGCGCATTGCCACTGGCCGGTGCGCGCAGCACGCGCTCACCGCGATGGTTGTAGCCGTAACTCTCCACTACAGCAGCGCCCTGCTTCACCGCATTCATGCGGTTGGCGTCGTTGTAGGCGAATGTCTTGCTGCCAATGCTGGTGGTGTTGCCCGCTGCATCCTGGTTGCGCGCCTGACCATCCACGGCAATCAGGCGATGGCTGTCAGCCGGATAGGTATAGCTTGCGGTCCCGGCCGAGGTGGTCAGCGAGGTACGGTTGCCGGTGACGTCGTAGCCATAGGTTTCAATCGGCGTACCCGTGGCGCCATCCTGGGTTTGGGTCAGGCGGCCGAGTGTGTCGTAGGCGTATTTGGCCAGCACCTCAGAACCTGCACCGCTCTTCAGCTCGGTGATCGAACCGACGGGATCGTAGCCATAGCCCAGTGACAGACCGCCTGCCGCAGGGTCATGCACCGCCTGCGGGCGGTAGTCCAGATCCAGCGGGCGCTGCAGTTGGCGCCCATTGCCATAGGTCCAGCCGGTCGCCGGGCCGAAGGCGGCGTAGGTCACGTTGTTGACCACCACCTGCCGGGTCTGTCCCGGGCGGGTCAGGCCGATCTGGCTGATCCGCCCTTGGGCGTCACGCGCATAGTCGGCAACGCTGCCGTTCGGATAGGTCAACGCGGCCAGCCGACCGGACTTGCTGTAAGCGTAGCGCAGCGTGCTGGCTACACCATTGATCGTCTGCACCTTGCGGGTGACCTGGCCGAAGCGGTCATGGCAGTACACTGTGCTGCCATTGGCGTGCAGCACCTGACCCAGGCGACCCTTGGCGAAACGCTCGTCACTGGCACATACCGCTGGCGCGGTGTCGTAGTGATAACCCACGTCCAGGTTGGGGTCCGGATAGGCGATACCGACCAGTCGATTGAGCGCGTCGTAGCTGTAGGTGGCAGTCACGCCGCGCGCATCGGTGCGGGTCTTGCGATTGCCAGCAGCATCAACAGTGAAAGTAGCACTCCCACTGTCCGGACTGACCTGCCCGGTCAGATCACCAAAACCATTGTAGGCATACGTGGTATGCAGCCCCTTGGGATCGGTCACCTGGGTGACCTGATCCAGCGCGTTGTACTGGCTGCGGATCTCCGCAGCGACACCGCCCACGTCCTGCAGGGTCTGCGCCAGCCGGTTCAGCGGATCGTACTGCTGGGTCGTCTCACGCTGCAGGGCATCGCTGACCGACTGCGGATTGCCATTGGCATCGTAGGCAAAGCCGGTGGCGTTGTTGCCCGCATCCTTCAGCGTGGTCAGTTGCCCGAGTGTGTTGTAGACACGGGCCAGCGTGCGGCGCAGCGTGCCACCCGCATCGACCGTGTTCTCCTGCAGGCGGTTGCCGGCGTTGTCCAGGGTGTAGTGAATGGTGTTGCCGGCGCTGTCGGCAATGTCCGTCAGCCGCTGGGCCGCGTCGTAGACATAGGTGACGCTGCTGCCGTCGGGCTCGGTGACCTGCTGCACGTGGCCGGTGGGCCAGTAGCTCAGCTGGGTGCTTCGGTCTTCGGCAGTAGTGGCGCCACGCACGGTGACCGACGTGGGCCAGCCACGTGGATGATAGGTGTAGTCGGTCACCACGCCATTTGCATCACGCACTGACAATGGGCGCCCGAAGGCATCGTAAGCGAGGGTCTCAACGGTATGGCCCAACGCACTGGTGATGCTGCGCAGATCACCCTTGCGGAACGCACAGGTACCGTTGGTCGCACACCCCGCATCATCGGCGGTGTACCAAGCATAGGTCGCGGTATCGGCCACGTCCGTACGCGGACCGTCGATGCTTCGCAGTAGGCCCACGTGCGGGCAATCCGGACCTTCGGCCTCGCAGTAGTTCTGCGTGGTCACGCGGGTCTGGTTGGTCGTGGTATCGCGCACGGTGACGCTGGTCGGCTGCAGGCGCGCGTTGCGGGTGATGCGGGTTTCCTGATTGCCTACCGTCTGCTGCACAACGCGATTACTGTCGAGCGCGACACGCGTCTCGCTGATGCGTTGCTGGGGTGTTCCAGCCGCTTCGGTGGTGGTTGTCACGGTCACCGCACCTGCGGTTGGGTCGCTGGCCTCGGCGTAGGCGTACTGGGTAACCACGCCGCGTCTGTCGGTGGAGGACTGCAGGCGACGGCGGAAGTCCGTGCCCTCTGGGAGGTAGGTACGACCAGCGGTGCCGTTGCTGTCGGTGATGCCGTTGACCTTGCGTGGCAGACCACTGCTGCCACTCGCGGTAAGCGCGTACGTGCTCTGCTTGCCGAGTGCATCGGTGACGATGACCGGGCCGGCAGTCGTGTAATCCAGCCGTACCCCATCAATGCCGACATCCGCTTGTGTGCAGTCACCCGAATGGCGGCTACAGGTCACCCGCCCCTTGGCGTCGTAGCCATACCAGCTGTAGCGACGGCTATCCTCGGCGGTAACGCCTGTCAGGTATCCGGGGAAGCGGGCATCTTCGTAGTGATAGGTCCTTAACCCACCGTCGACATAGGTGACTGTGGTCAGTTCGCCTGTCGCGGAATACCCGTACGCCGCCACGACCTGACCGGCCACCGAAATCGTCGAAATCAGTGCATCGTCGCCAGGCGCAGCGTACTGGATATCCAAACGACGGCCGGTGGAATGGGTGATGCTGAGCAGCCGGCCACGAGCGTCGCGCGCATAGACCAACCACGTTCCATCCTCGAAATCGCGTCGCTGCATCAGTCCATCCGCGTTGAACAGGATGCGTTCCTGCGCACGCGACAGCAGCCAGCCACTGCCCTGCGGTGCCGCGCGATCCCCCCTTCCATCCATGGCCTCGTACTGGCCCCCCACCTTCTGGAATGCGATCTGCCCGCCACCTCCTTCGATCAGGCCTACTTTCAACTCCGAACTTGGAGGGAAGGTGGAGTTGTCCACAGCCGCTGTAAGGCGCAGGTTGTGTGAGTGCGTCCACCCCGTACCCAAGGCCCCTCCGGCGGTACTGGTAAGGGAATGGTAGTGGCGACGAAAGCTTACCCATCCAAAATCGAAATCGAGCTCCGGCTGGGATTTATCGCCAGTAGTCGGATCACAGGGATTGCCAACCGGGCACTCTTGAGGTGGCAATGGTGTACTTGTGTATGAAAGCATCGGAGCCATCGCTGACTCGTCCTGCTGGATCAGCGAGCACATCTGGATGGCGTCGTTCCATAGCATGCCGGACCGATTCGGGCACACTGCCGTTCGGTCGCGGAAGGCAGTTTGCCAACCCTGCCTCGCGCTGCACGTCTGCGTGCCGGCGAAGAAGTCATTGATCGTATAGTGGAATTTCTTTTCCTCGTGCGTGACGCTTCCATCGTCGCCATGGCCAAGACTGGGAATATCGGTCCACTCGTCCTCGACCAGCGTGGTTGCCGGACACTCCGGATCGCTCGCAAGCTTGGCAAGGATGGCAAGACGAGTATCGTCCTCGGACGTGTATTCCTGGCCGGAGAACTTGTAGACCCAGTCAGTGCTGACAATCGCCTCGGGCTTTGCCCGATAGTCATATACAACCTTGTTTGCCTGGACATGCTGTCGCTTTACCTCCCAGGCAAAGGGTTTGTCGTCCTCGTAGTGGGCGAAGAATGACTTGATGTCGTTCTGGACGGCGGCCTCGGTGGCACGCGGCTGGCCCATCGACAGATAGCTATCCCACCGCTTCTTCACCTCCTGCGCCTGCACCGCAGTAGTCCCCATGCACCCCAGCGCGGCCATCGCCAGCGCTGCGCGCGAAAGATCCTTCAATCGTTTCAACATCCCTGTTCTCCTTCCTGGGCGGTTACCGCACCGGGAGGAACGAAGGCGCTCGGGCAGCCATTGCCCTTTCCCGCCCTGCTTCGGATCGTCCCTGTTCCGGATTGCGGCGTGGCCGCATGGGGACGTTATCTCCGATGTGGGTTACGTATTCAAGTCAGAAACTGTGGAACCGGTTGAATTTCAGAGTTTTCTGATAGTCGCCAGCCACCGATAACGGGCGGCAGAAACAAAAACGCCGGGCAATGCCCGGCGTTTCCGTCACAGCGTGGAAGGGTGTGAACCTCAATACTTCCCGTCGAACGCAAAAATCGGCTTGCGCTTCTGCCACAGCCCCGCCGTGAAGTCCGGGAACTCCAGCGTCTGGAAACTGTTGGCGATCGACTGCTCGCTCAACGGGGTAATCGCACTCCACGTCACCGCGTCGTAAATATCGATCGGCATCGGCGCCTTCGCCTTCAGTGCTTCCACGAACGCATGGATCACGAACCAGTCCATGCCACCATGCCCTGCACTCGCAGCCGTCTCGGCGTTCTGCTTCCACAGCGGATGTTCGTACTGGTCCTGGTACGTCTTGAACTCTTCCCACTGGTGCGGCGGGCTGCGGCCTTCGATGTGGATCGAATGGTTCACGTCCATCCACAGGCCCTTGGTCCCCTGCA
>Ga0265296_1001876_pt1 | contig 22490 bp, 13 predicted proteins | sample MunlanPumphouse1_FD_189073 | JGI IMG/M metagenome (GOLD analysis project Ga0265296, IMG submission 189073) | Groundwater microbial communities from a municipal landfill in Southern Ontario, Canada - Pumphouse #1 | ecosystem: Environmental > Aquatic > Deep subsurface > Groundwater | place... | reverse complement strand
TCCCCATTCCAAACTGGCGGCGGGACATTACAGCGATTAGCAATACAGTATTGAGTCTGATTACCTTGATCATCTTTACAATCAATATTGGTGATGCATGATTTAGGCCCAACTTCTTGGGCATAAATAAAACGAAAAGATAAAGCGCCGGCAATGGCAACAAAAACAACCACCGCCATAAAGATAACGCTTTGTCTGCGTGTCCACATAGTTAGATATTATACACCAACATATATACCTATGCCAAGCAAAAAACAAAAAAGTCAAGGAAAACCTTGACTATATGCTTTTACAAGCAACGTAAACATTAAAGAACAAAATCCATCAACAGGGATCGCCCGGCTTATCGGTACAAGTAACGGTGCGCACCAGGAGATACACAGAGATATGGTCCAACTTGGAAACGCATGTATCAAACGCTGACCCAAATGCTTCCCATGTAACCGTCTCATATTTATAGAATGGAACCCAAAGACCATTTAGCCCCTTTGTATTATTTTTTTTGATAATCTCAATGCCACCTATATCGTCGCTGGCGCCAAACTTAAGCCCCCAGAGTTCATTGGAGTCACTCTCCATGATAGACAGCGTGATAGTTTCTTCGTCAGAATTAGTCTGCCACTTGTATATCGCCGCTTGGCCCATGGCGTAACGCATAAATTCGTTATCCCACCACTCATCTTCTGGAGCTGGAGCACATGTTTTCTTCCCTGCACAGCCCCATGGAGTGAGTAAACCGATACACCAACAAGCGCACGGTGGACCTCTATGCGGCCCCCTAAGAGCCCTGGTTTTGTATCCATAATTAGCGTTGTTACTAAGAAGATAGAGACACACCTGATTATTGCCGCACCAACCACACCAATCCTTTACTTTTGAGAGTAGATCACCGGGATGAACATCATAAGTCAATCTCCCAAATGGTCCATGGGGATTAAGCAACTTACATTCATCTGTCTCAAGATTGTCAATCACGAGCGCCGCTTCAACTACTAGATACTCGTCTGGCGGTTTTGGCGGGTTTTTTGTAGAATCTCCTGCCGTCCCCTTGCTCATGTCTTCCCAAGTAGATTTATCTTTTTCGATCTGAAAAACTGCCGCCTGGTTCAGATTTTGACTATAGTACACAGGCCAATTTAGGCATTCTTCTTTCGGGTTCAGATAGCCAGTCGGCCCTGAAGTATTAGGATAGACGCGACAAATGGTATGATCGGGGCAGCAACCAATTAAACACGCCACAGAATGTCCTTGTGGACAACACGGTAAACCGCTGAACTCGGCGCACTGCATACCTGGCCCACAGCCTACACCATTACCGCAATAGTCAGAACCCGGGGGCATACAATACTGATTGTCAGGCGTGCAGATATACCCAGCCTGACAAGTAACCCCTGAACTACAGATTTCAACCCCCCATGGGGTGCAGTAATAGTCGCCGTTAACGAACTGACATTCATATTCCATTGGGCAACACTCGTTGCCGCATATTTTTGAAGCGGCAACAGAGCAACATTGAGGGCCATCGGTGAGGTTAGTGCAGACGGTATTTACAGGACAAATACTGCCGTCGTCGCATTCGTCTGCCCCATTCTCAATGCAAAATTTCTTGCCACAGTAAGTAGCGGCTGGACACCATTTCTGTTCGCTGTTGCCTTCGCACGATTCTGCTCCTGGCGGAATGCAAAAATCATTATCTATACATTGATAACCCGTTGGACAGCACTGGCCTCCACATAACACCGCTTGGGATTTTGGACAGCACTTCTTATTGTTAAGGCAAACAGAATTCGGATCACATGCTTGGCCAGCGCCGCATTCTTCCCAGCCTACAGGCATACACTTGCCATTTTCCATACATATCTCACCGGGAAGACACCATGTGTTAAAGTTGCCGCAAGATTGACTGCCCGGCGGAATGCAGGCTTGGCCATTGCCTATGCAATCCCAGCTACTGGGACAGCAGAGATCGCCGCATTGAGCTGGCGCGTTGTATTGACAACAAGTTGATCCGGTACAGTGTAGGGCCGGAGGGCACCAATGCCCATCTTCACATAGTTCACTGTTGATAGGCACGCATTGCTTATCAAAAGCGCAGATCTCACCCGGTTGACAATAAAAATTAGCACAGAGGGTAGCATTGGGCGGAATACACATTTGCCCATTTTTTAAACACTGCCAACCATCCGGACAACAGATACTGCCACAGACTTGAGACATTCCTTGCGGACAACAACTATCGGGAATACATACGTCACCAGCTGGACAATAGCGTCCCTCACCACAATCATCGGCATACGCAGGAACACACATCTTCAGTCCGTCGACCACGCATTTACTGCCACTAAGGCAGTAAAATCCATCACCACAATAATCGGATGTGTCAGAAATGCATAGGCTTTCTTCTGAAATACACACATCCTTCGCAAAACAACAATCGTCGTTGCATGTCTGACTTTTTTCTTTAGGACAACAGCCACCTTCTACACAGATCTCTGATGATTGGCACCAACTGCCACTGCCGCAATAATTAGCGTCTTTGGGAATACAATGCGATTGCCCATCATCTTTGACGCATTTCTCGCTATCAAGACAAACTAAACCATTCCCACAATAAATATTGTCTTGAGGAAAACAATAAAAATACTCGTCGTCTTGCAAACACTGCTCGCCATCATCACAGATGACGCCGGCTCCACAGTAGAACTGGCCATCGGAAATACACAATTTTAGCCCATCCTCTATGGCGCACTGACAATCCGCGGGAAAGCATTCTCCGTTGCACACTTGCGTTTTGTCTTCCGCACAACAAACGCCTTCTACGCAGACAAATCCCGAACTACAATAAGTCGCGACTTCGTCGCTGGCACCGCAATAATTATAACTAACCTCGCCATAGAGCATTGTCCCCAAATCGGCATCCACGCCAGTGTCGCTCACTAGATTATTGTCGTCAGAACCAACACACCCAATACCCAACACTACAACCATCAAGAAATACAGTCGCATTGCATCCTCCTATTGTTAATTAACTTGTCAAAGAACCCCTCTTTTAAGCAAGCCGCTATCGCAACTTGCTTAAAAGAAGAGAGGATCATTCGCTATGACGCGAAGATGATCCTCGATGAAGGAACTATATTCACTGACAGCACTTATCGCCGCATTTCTTAGGATAAGCAGCTGGACAGCACATGCTACCGGGTACACAAACGTTGCCTGGGTTACAGTAACCAGTGCCAAGGTTTTTATCTATACAACAATCTGCACCCACAGGCATACAACTATTGCCACAACACTCTTTACCTGGCTCACAAGAGTGGACATTGGAGAAGCATCCCGGGCCGCAGTAAGAACCGCAACACTTGCCACCCACAGGCACGCACACAATCAACGTTGGTGGAAAATCACCGCAACAAAAAGAGCCGGGATTGCAGACAAATCCTGCCCAACAAGATTCGCCTCCTGCGGGCACGCACGCAAAAAAAGTACCGTCGAAAGCCTTGTCGCATGTATCCGTAGAGAGACAACATTTAGCGTCTATAGTGCCACAGACTTGAGGAGATGTTGCCGGGCAACATTGGTTATTACTTACGCATACCGCTCCAGCATCGCAATAACTATCGCCTAGACCTTTTTTCAAACAGCAATCACTCCCATCGGGCATGCATACAGATGTACTGCCACCTGAACAACAACCGTAACCCGGCTGACACTTCACGCCATTCCCGCAATAATCCCACGCGGGCGGCACACAAATGCCTGCGCCTTGATACAGCTCGCAATAGTCATTAATTTGGCAGCACTTGCCGCCGCAAGATTTTGGGGCAGTTGCAGGGCAACACTTGTTATTACTTACACATACCTCACCTGCATAACACCAGTTGTCGCCAGTTCCTTTCTCAATACAACAATCAGCGCCATTGGGTATGCAAAGGTCGCCACAGCAAGTCTCTCCTGGTCCGCAAACCACTCCGCCGCCACAATACTCACCGCCAGGGGGCACACAATAATACTGGCCTAGGTCATACTCACAGTCATCACCCGGATCGCAACATCCATTACCGCAAACCACCATGTCGTCAGGACAACAACCGTCATCAGCACAGATATAACCAACCTCGCAGTAATTCCCATCGCCGCAATCTTTGGCGTTATCTGGTATACAAGCTTGGGTACTCGTCGCGCACGTCTTACCAACCTTACACACCAGTCCATTACCGCAGTACTCTTCGCCCGGGGCCAAACACTTCTTGTCATCATTACTGCACGTCTCGCCATTCAGACAACAGGCGCCATCACAAGCGACCTGTGCCGCGTCAGGGCAACAAGCAGGGTTTTTGTGCGTGCACACTTCACCAGGATCGCAGTAGCCGCTTTCGGCTTCTTCACAATCATCGCCGCCGAATGGCTTGCAACATTCTCCCGCATCGAGATCCATATCATGACAAATTTCTTCTATCATGCATTCTTCTGACGGAGAACAAATCCATTTCCCGCCATCATAGAAGCCACAGAATATCGTGCCGGGCAGAACACAGCCCTTCACTGTAGACGTGTCTTGTTCTACTTCCGCGCACTGATATTCATTAGCGCAACATTCCTGGCCGCATGGCAAGGTATTTGGCACACAAGAGATGGCGCTCATGACTTCTGCATCGCCAACAGTGCCAAATGTGTCGAGTGTTGTAGTGCCACCTATGTCACTCAATGACTTACCTGGCGGGTAGTCAAACCCGCTTTTCACATCTATCTTTTCTTGAGGTTCAGACCCAGAACATCGACTTCCCAGCACCAGAAAAACCGTAACGACGGTAGCCCACAGATACTGCACTCGTTTCATCTCAATCCCCCTTTTTGAGTATTTTAAAGAGCCAATTCTCCTCCACTTTTACCTTAGTCCCAAGATAGGTCTGTGTCAAGCTTATGTAGCAAAAAAAAAGTCAAGCTGGGCTTGACTTAGTACCTACAAAGAACAACGGATTCTTATGGCACAACAATTGTTCGCAGACGCAAATGAGCGCCAACCTTCTTGGTCGGATAATGATAAGCCGTACCACCTTCTCCACCCGGCGCTACATCCCAATCGTTATTAGGATTATCGTCTTCCTTGGTGTTATCGTACACGTTCAACTTGTATGTTACGCCACACGGGGTTTTAGTTTTTTCTTTTTCAACTTTGATGAGTCCCATATAATCGTCCACCCGACCAAAATTCGGCTCATCGTCTTTTTCTCGCAAGGTAAGATAAATCTCTTTTTCACTTCCCCATTTATGAATAGCCGCTTTGCCAGGAGTGTAATTCATGAAAATATAATCAACCCACTCCTCTTTAACCTTGCTATCAAAATCGCCATACGACGACACACAATAAGCATCCCAACAAATCCCAAGCCAATCAAAACCAACGCACCAACAAAATTCCCATGAATCAGCAGACCCTTCAGGTGGACCAATCGGCCCTAAAAGTTGATACTTATCCGCGCCATACAAGGCGGCGTTTTTAATTTCCGGAGTGGTAAATTTATTTGTATTTGGTTGAGTTCCCGGCAAGTGAACGAGGATGTAAAATTGCGCGTATGGTCCGTGCGGACAATTATTACCTTCCAGATTGTCCACCGTCCAAACAAATTCTACAACCAATATCTCATCACCTGAATTGTATGATACCCATTGGCTCAAATCATCTTCAACGTGAAAAATGTCATTATAATACTTTGGCCCGAAACCTGCCGGGTGAAAGTATACTTGTACGCCGCTGATTATGTCTAGCCATCCGAGCACAGGAGAAAAGGTGCTAAAAGCCCAATCATCATAACACTGATCACCAACTTCAAACGGAACTTCCTCTGGAAGAATGCTTGATTCAATCGGATTAGCTAAGGAACCCGAAGAACTTGGCATATCATAACAAAGTCTACCCGAAGGGATACAGCCTACCAAACAACCAACGGTTTTTGGCTTGTCGTAAGTACAACAAAACTTGTTATAAACACCCTGACCACAATTTAAGTTTCCACATTTTTCGTTTACGCATTGTTTGATTTGATTGATAATCCACGCGGAGTTACCAAGATTTTCACCACAACAAGTGATTGTCGTTCCATTCTCCTGACAAGTTGGTTTTGGCGTTCCCCAACCGCCAGTAGACAAGAGGCAACTTTCTAGATTACATTTTTCTTCTTCATTTTCCGGTTCTTTCTCGCAACAAAAATCAGAACAAAGTCCGGCACATGATTCATTAATTGGACAAGTTTCGCCGCCGCCGCAGTAATTGTATTCTTGATTTTTGTAAGAATCGTCCATACAATAATTATCTTCCTCACAAAAAGTACTACCATAACAAATAGTATCCTTAATAAGAATTTCATTGTTGATAATTACTCCTGGACAAACTTCCGCGTCTTTGGGAATGCATTTTTTCTTTAAATCAACTGTCTCGCATTTTTGGGACAATGCGCAACATTGTGTTTCGCATGGAATCGGCGCCACCCAAGGACAACATGGCGGAACGCTTTCCGTGCATTTCTCGCCAATTGAACAATAGTCGCCGTTTTCACATTCCATCGCGCCAACAGGAATACATTTCTTCCCTTTTATTCCGCAGAATGTCGTCGGAGAACACCATTCATTGACGTTTTTGCCCCAACAACATTCTGCGCCAGGCGGCATACAAATATTTTCCGAACAACACCCAAAGCCCGTATAACAGCATTTATCTTTGCATAAAGCCGCCTGATCTACCGGACAACATTGTTTGTTTTGTTCTTCCATCGCGCATGTTTTTCCTGGCGGGCAAGCCGCGCCTGAACCGCATGGTTCCCAGCCAACCGGATCGCAGTTGCCATTTTCTTCATTGAATTTTGTGCCAACTTCGCAGTATTTACCGTTTCCCAAATAAATCGCGTCAAGTGGAATACAGGCCTCGCCGCCATTTATGCATTTCCAGTTGGACGGACAACAAAGACCGCCGCAATCCTGATTCGGATTAAACATTGAACAACAGGTCGGCCCAGCGCAAAAAAGTCCGTCTTCGCAGATTTGTCCGACTGGACACAAAGTGGCGAAATTATGTAAACAAAGATTCATTGTTGGCTCGGCGCAGTATTCATCTGATTCACACCAAGTATCGCCGCATGGTTCTGTGTCCGGCGGGATGCATTTCTTGCCGTAAGTCGTATAGACACAATCGTAGTAAACAGGACAACAAATACCGCCACACTCTTGCGGCTGGCCTTGCGCGCAACAATCGTCTTTTGTGCAAACCATGCCCGGTGGACAAAAACGACCGTCTTCACAATAATCGCCGGTTTCAGGATAACACGCCGATGAGCCATCTGGCGCGCAAGCGTATCCTGCAACACAAAGTTCTCCAGCGCAACAATTTGCCGTTATAGGCAAACAGCCGCATTCTGTACAATGTTCGTCCGGATAACAACAAAGTTCATTGCATTCTTGCGGCTGGACTGTCGGACAGCAATGATTGACTCCGCAAACTTCAATCTCTTTGTAACACTGCAAACCGCTAACGCACAATGTCTTGCCTTTTGAAACACAGAAAAATTCTTCGCCCTGCTGAACGCAATCTTCTTTGTCTTTCTGACAGATTAAACCATTGCCGCAATACGCTTGCTTATCGGTTAGACAATAAAAGGTGTTCTCTGCTTCAATAAGCGTACATTCTTCTTCAACGTTTTTATCGCAAGCAACGCCCTTACCGCAATATTTAAATCCATCTGGCAAACACAAAGTAAACTCTTCATCAATCGTGCATTGGCAATCAGCGGGATAGCATTGATTATCACATTCTTGCGGCAGATTTGGCGGACAGCAAAGAGTTCCGTTGAAACAAGTATATCCGACAGGACAGTAGCCCACCTCGCCGCAAGAAATATAGTTTGGACCGTCAGTCGCTTCTAATAACGAAGCGTCATTTATGTCATTTATAACATCGACAACCACCACCTCCTCTAAGGTATCAAGGCAATCCAAACATTCAAACTCAATTTCATTTTGAATATCAAAAATCGTTGTCAAAGCATCTTCCGAAACCGCGCTTTCAACAGTTTTTGAATCAAAAGTCTCAACAATACTTTCTGTTATTAGAATGTCCTTTGTTGATTGTGGAGTGAAAACATCTTGAGCGTTTTGATCCGATTCATTTGTTTTTGATTCTTGACAGTAAACCAAAAATAAGCAAGCTGAAGAAATTACGATCATTCGTGTTCGCATTTAGAACCTCCTCGGCACTTTGTGCCTTTTGATTGTCAAAGAACTCCCTTTTTCACCGCACCTATTTTGTTAAATAGATAAAGTGGAAAAGAAGGAGGATCTGCTAGAATTTAATCTAGTAAAGATCCTCGAGCTTAAAGAGCATTCCCTTTTATTCTATCCAGCCTGTTTTGTGAAAAACAGGAGAAGTGGAAAAGAATGAGAATTTTATCTACAAAAAGTTATAGTTGAAATTCTCACAAAATATCATTTACAGCATTTATTAACTCCGCCTTCTACACAAGGATTTGGATAATCTTTTGAGCAACATCCAGTTGCTCCGTTCGGCCATTTACTGCATTTGGATTGAGCTGCGCAATTAAAATCCCAAGCAGCACAACAGTTATTTCCGGCTTTCATACATTTTGTTCCACAGCAAGCATTCTCTGGCGCGCAATTATGGTCACCACAACAGGTATTTTCAACTTTCATGCATTTTTTTTCGCCGCAACAAGTATTACCTACTGAACACGAAAAATAAAATTCCGTGGTTTGATTACATATTGCTTTAAAAATACCGGGAAAGCAACCAGGGGGCCAAGAACAACAAGTGCCACCGGGAGTTAGGCAGATCGTTTTTTCATCATAACCGCAACACTCATTATAAGGAGCCGCGCAATATCCTTTGCTTTCGCACTCCACAGCGCCTTCTGGCATACATCCTTTGGTTGTCATACAATTTTTCCCCGCGGAACATTTGTACAAATCACCGCAATATTCTTCTCCGCCTAATTCATCAACACAAACGCCACCTTGATCTGCGGCATAGCATGTTTCATATGTCTTGCAACATTTATTTCCGCAAGTTTTCGGAATGGTTTCAGCGCAACATTGTTGAGAACCATTGGAACAAACATAACCTGCTTTACAACTGTAGCTTCCACAGTCCTGTTTTTCAGAATCTAAACAAGCTCCGCCGCTCCAACAGTATTTATTCTCTAAGCAGACAGTTGATCCGTTAGGACAACATTTGTAACCATTTTCCACGCATCCTCCGCAACCTGCCTCGCAATGCGTCCCACTTGGACAACAATAACTATTGCAAGCTATGGGATTGCTTCCCGGACAACAGCCGGAACCGTTTTCGCCTTTTCCTGCACCAACACAAGAGTTATTAACGGCGCATATCGGACCATCAGCGCACTCTGTTTCGCCATCATTTTTACAACCGCTTTGTTTTTCCTTGCAATCTTTGCCGGGTGGACATTTAATTTTCCATTTTGAACAATAATCCCAGCCCGGGGGTAGACAATCCTTAATCTCCGGCAGGCATTCATTATCAGCCGGACAGCAATCATCGTCACCACATGGAACTGGCGTGTCTGATGGACAACAAGCTGGTTGTTCGGATGTGCAAAGAGAACCCGGATCACAGTAACAGTTTTCGGCCTCCGGACAATCTTCGGCACCTAAAGGTTTGCAGATTTCTCCGGACGCATGACAACCGCCGTCCTCAATACACTCCTTCAACGGCTCGCACCAAGTTTTATCCTGGCAATTACACATGGTCGCGTCTTCGGGCAGACAAAACCCACCCTGATCCGGACAAACGCAGTTAAAGTTATTGGAACAACACTCATTAAAACAGAAATTCGGCGCTGGCGGATTGCACTTAGCTTCACAGCTATTTTCATCCGCCGAACAAATTTCGCTTTCTTTGCAGCAGGCGTATTTGCAGGCGACTTCATTGGCAGCGCATTTTGGTTTCTTCATGCAAGCGCCAGTCACTTCATTGCAAATCTGCCATGATTCGCAACATTCACCGCTACAAATTTCCTGTCCAATGGGACAGCACCCATCAGCTCCGTCCAAACAATTAGAATCCGACGGACAATAGTGATCACCGCAATTCATCGAACCTTCAATCACGCAGGGTTCTTCGCCAACCACCGCGCACTCGAATCCAACGGGACAAATTTCACCGCCCGGGCAACAATCTTCTCCGGCCAAATGACAGCCACACATGTCGCAAATATTTCCGGCATTCAAATCGCATGGTTTTTCTTGACAGCATATTTCGTTGCTCTGAAGACAGCCACAACCAGAGCACAGAGTCGCTCCGTCGGGACAACATTTGCCCTGACAATAAACGCTCTCATAACAACAGCTTCCACCAATTTCAAGCAAACAATAATGTTTGAATTCCTCTGTTGCCGGATTTTTCGCCAATCCACAGCAAGTAGCGCCGTTTGAAAGCGTCGAATCACAGTCGCCATCATAGCTCCCAGCTGAAACGATCACGCGTTCCTTGCCGTTTTTATCAATCTCACATTCGCCTGTGCAAATTGATTTAAACCCTGAAAGTTCTGGATCGTCACTCTTCAAGCAGACTGCCACATAAAACGGAGAATAGCATTCATCGCCTTTCGGACATTCATCTAGATACTGCGCTACGGAAAAATCAAGATCATGGATTTCCTTGATTGTGACTGCTTCGCTTTGGACAACATCTATTACAGTGGCTATATCGTTTTCCGATTCTGTGCCGGCGACCGGATTGGGTTCACCTTCCTGTGCTGTATCACTGATCTGAACAATGGAAGTGTCGAGTGTTGCGGTATCATCTACCATTGATGGTATCTTTGATATGTCGCCACACATCAGAAGCATGCACGGCTCCACCGTGTCTTTGTTTTTGTCTGATGGTGAACACTGCACCAGCAACATCATAGAACACGCCAGAACATAGGATGCCTTTTTCATGACTATCTCCTGTTTGATTGTTTCAAAGAGCCAATTCTCCTCCACTTTTACCTTAATCCCAAGATGGGTCTGTGTCAAGCTTGACATCGCCATGTCATTGTGGTGCAATGTATTCGGACCAGCTCGCTGAATGACTGGCAAAGCGTGGTGCATAGCCAGTCAAGCGGCAAGCGCATTCTCCCACAGCGTAAACCCCCACACCAAAATCTTTGGTGTGGGGATATAGCACGGGGAGAAGAAGGGAGTTCTTTCCATGAGTACAAACATCTCGGCGGTGCTAGAATCTCGAGGAGAAGTCAAACGCCTCAACCGTGAACTATCTGAAAGACAGCAGAGTGTCGTCACACTAATCTGGGTGATAGTCTTTGTTTGTGTCGGCTTGATACTGACCATCCTTGGCGTCGATGAACAAATTGGCATCCTTGGTATTTTAGGCGTCGCGAGTGTCATTCTCGGGGCTGGCATCGGATTCAAGAGTGCCGATGAAACAAAACGTCTCGAAACCCGCCTTGCGGAGTTGAGACAGGATACTGTGATTGCCCTTGAAGCTTTGGAGCGCAATTTTCCGGCCATGATCAACGCGGCGGCAAACGGAGCGCAAGGATTTGTCTCGGATTTGGCTTACAAACTTTTGAGTAAATGGCTCAAACTCGGCCACGCTGACGGCCAGCACGCTCATCTGCGCGAGCATGTCTTGGATATGAGAGTTGGTCTTGCCATCGTCGCCCTCCACCATCCGGCTCTCATGCGTCTCAATGAAGACGGTCTGATTGAGGGAAAATTCTCTTTTGACAATGTCCGCGAGATGGGCGCTTGCTCTCTCAAATGGACTTTGAATAAAGATGGTTCCTTCACTCTGCGCATGGATCATACCAACCCTAAAGGTGGCGCGGGTTGGAGCACCGTCATCGCCCAGTAGTAGCTCTTTGTTCTTACCTTCCGTTACATCCCTGATGTTCGGAAGGTTTTTTAATTAAAAAAGTAACGCAGATTTTCTCGATCGAGAAAATCTGCGTTACTTTTAAATGTCTTGCGAATTTTCTAGTCTTCCCAATTCTCCAAAAATTCTTTTTGTTTTCGCGTCAGCCGTTCCGGCACCTTGATATAAACTTCCACATATTGATCACCGCAACCGCCGCCGTGTAAATAAGGAATGCCTTTATTTTTCAATTTAAAAACCTGCCCAGATGGGGTGCCGGCTGGAATTTTTAAATCTACGGGTCCATCAACAGTCTCCACTTCAATCTTGCCCCCCAAAGCCGCTAATTTAAAATCAAGCGGCGCTTTGCTCCAAATATCATTTTCCCGCCGTTCAAAAATTTTATGCGGCTTAACGCGAATATTCAAATACAAATTACCAGCCCGTCCGCCACGTCCGAGTTCTTCACCTTCACCTGTCAAACGAATCGTCTCGCCATCGGAAATACCTGCCGGAATTTTTACAGTCAAACGTTTTTTTATCAAAGCCGATCCCTTACCGTGACATGAACCGCAAGCCTTCTCCGCTTTTTTGCCTTCACCATGACAAGCGGCGCAAGTTATTACAGTCTGAATATTGCCAAAAAAACTTCTGACCATTTGAGCCACTTGACCGCGCCCGCCGCAAGTCGTGCAGGAAATAATTTTTGTCCCGGGTTCGGCTCCACCACCACTACAATGCGTACATAAACCTAGTTTTTCTAATTCAATCTCACGTTGCGCCCCTTTTACGCACTCATCCAGGGTAATTTCCGTGTTCAATTCCAAATCGCGGCCAGCCGATTTTTTTTGACGCTGGCGCGTGGCGCCGCCAAAACCAAAAATATCCCCCAACCCGCCAAATAAATCACTGATGTCGTTAAAATCAAAATTAATCCCCATTTCACGCGGATCAAAACCAAAGCCTTGATAACCTTGCCGGCGCATGTCTTCAAAAGTTGAGCCGTACTGATCATACTGCGTCCGTGCCTTTTGTTCGCCCAGCACTTGATAGGCTTCATTGATTTTTTTGAATTTTTCCGAATCGCCGCCTTTATCCGGATGATGCTCCATGGCCAGCCGTCTAAAGGCGGCCTTAATTTCATCCTGCGAGGCGCTCTTGGAAACACCTAAAATATCGTAATAATTTTGTGGCATGAATTTATTTTACCACTTCGCCCTCAATTGGTCCGTCTTTATCTGGTTCCTCTTGATCAGTTTTTGGCGCGTCTTGAGCGCCTCCCGCCTGTGGTGAGCCTGTCGAACCATACATCGCCTGACCGATTTTGGAAATTTCTTGCCCTAATTCATCGAGAGCTTTCTTGAGTAAAGCGGTGTCATTGCCATCCTTGGCTGTTTTTACTGCCGCGACTTTTTCTTCAATCGTCTTTTTAATATCGGCTGGCACTTTGTCGCCCGCGCCTGCCTGTCCGGTAGGCAGGTCGCGCAAAGCTTTTTCGGCTGTATAAATAACCATGTCCGCTTGATTGCGCAGATCAATTAATTCTTTTCGCTTGCGATCTTCAGTGGCAAACATCTCGGCTTCTTTTTTCATTTTTTCAATGTCTTCTTTAGACAAAGCGCTGGAATCCTTAATGACAATATTTTGCGACTTACTTGTGGCCTTATCTTTCGCCGTGACAGTCAAAATACCATTAGCGTCAATGTCAAAAATTACTTCAATCTGCGGCACACCGCGAGGAGATGGCGGAATGCCATCCAGCATAAACCGTCCAAGAGTTCGATTGTCCGCCGCCATAGGACGCTCGCCTTGCAAGACATGAATTTCTACTGTTGTTTGATTTTCGCCAGCCGTGGAAAAAACTTGCGACTTAGACGTTGGCACGGTTGTATTACGATCAATCAAAGGAGTGGAAACACCGCCCAGTGTTTCAATACCCAAAGTTAGAGGTATGACATCCAGCAATAAAACGTCTTTGACTTCACCGGCCAAAACGGCACCCTGAATGGCCGCGCCTTTTGCTACGCATTCCATTGGATCAACTCCGCGCTCAATTTTCTTGCCGATATAATCTTCCATGAATTTCTGAATAATCGGCATGCGAGTCGGCCCGCCAACCATGATCACTTTATCAATATCCGCTGGAGTCAATTTGGCATCGGCAATCGCTTGCTCTAAAGGATGACGGCAACGATCAACGGTCGGCCGCACTAATTCTTCCAGTTTAGCCCGCGTTAACTTAATCAATAAATGTTTTGGCCCTTGAGCGTCAGCCGTAACAAAAGGCAAATTAACTTCTGTTTCCAAAGTGGATGAAAGTTCAATCTTGGCTTTCTCGGCCGCTTCTTTTAATCTCTGCATGGCCATTTTATCTTTGCGCAAATCAATCCCCTGCTCGCGTTTAAATTCATCCGCCAAATGATTGATCAAAGTGTTATCCATGTCAGTCCCGCCGAGCTGGGTATCACCGGAAGTGGCAACCACTTCAAAAACTCCTTGGCCGAAATTCATGATCGTCACATCCAATGTCCCGCCGCCCAAATCAAAAACTAAAACTTGCTGATCTTTTTCCTGAATCTTATCCAATCCATAAGACAGCGCCGCGGCGGTCGGCTCATTAATAATGCGCACTACCTCAAGACCGGCAATAGCGCCGGCGTCTTTGGTCGCTTGTCTTTGAGCGTCATTAAAATAAGCTGGCACGGTAATTACCGCCTTAGCCACTGGCTCGCCAAGAAAACTTTCCGCATCTTTTTTAATTTTCTGTAAAATAAAAGCGGAGATTTGTTGAGGCGTATATTCTTTGCCGTAGATATTCCATTTAAAATCCGAACCCATCTTGCGTTTGGCGGCAAAAATTGTGCCTTCCGTATTAGATACTGCTTGCCGGCGAGCCGGTTCGCCAACTAAAAGCTCGCCTTCTTTAGTAAAAGCAACATAGGAAGGAAAAGCCTTGCCGCCGACCGAAGTGCCTTCGGCGGAAGGGACAATAACTGGCGTGTCGCCTTGCATGACTGCCGCGGCTGAATTAGAAGTTCCGAGATCGATCCCGATGATTTTTGACATACTCAAAATAAAATTTACTTTACTTAGTTTATTTACAAATTTAAATTATTCGCTAACAATAACTTTCGCTGGCCGTAGCACTCGGCCATTCAATAAATAACCTTTTTGAACTTCTTTGATCACTAGCCCGGACACCTTGTCTTCCGCGAGCTCCTTGCTAACGACTTCGTGAAATTCTGGATTGAGCTGTTCGCCAAAACTTTTAATTTCTTCAACACCCATCCGTTTCAAAATATCCACCATCTGATCTCTAATCTTCTCAATTCCCGATTCATGCGCCACGGCGCTCTCTAAACTATCTACCACCGGCAACACCGCAAGCACAAAATTTACTTGAGCAAAAGAAAACCAATCTTCTTTTTCTTTTTCAGTTTGCTTTTGAAAATTAATCAAATCAGCCTTGGCCCTCTTCCAGCCATTCAGATACTCTTCTGCCTGCTTTTTTAATTCTTCAATTTGTTTTTCTAATTCCTGATTCATAATTCACGATTCATAATTCCTTCAATCCCCTTCATAATAGCCACCGCTCGATCATAATCCATGCGCACTGGCCCAAGAACACCTAAAACTTGCGCGTCGATCTTTAAAACCACCGAGGAGCAGGCTTGACCAAAAGGATTTTCCGAACCAATATAAACCTGCACGCCTTCTTGATTATCTTCAAAAAGCTGACCAACAATCTGATCCAGATTATCCACCATGCCGCTCAAGTGACGCACCAAATCAACTCTCTCAAATTCCGGTTGGCCAAACAAATGAGAAAGACCAGTATAATAAGTATCACGAGGAGCAAAACCAACAAAAACACTCTCTTGCAAATCGCGAGCTAATTCTCTCGCTACTTCTTTTAAACGAGCCTCTTCCGCTTCCAAATGTTTAATCGAACGCAAAACATTCTCCAAAGCTACGCGCACATCGCATTCAATCAAACAGTGCTCCACATAATAGCGATAACCGGCTTCAGTTGGCGCTCGGCCGGCTGAAGTATGCGGCTGACACAAAAACCCTGCCGTTTCTAAAACCGCCATCTCATTGCGAATAGTGGCTGGGGATAAATCCAATTGATATTTTTGACGCAAATATTCAGAACCAACGGGCTCTGCTTGCTTAATATATTCCCGTACAATCAGCTCAAAAAGATCATTGGTTCTTTTGTTTAAAACCGCGCTAGACATAACGATTTCTTAATTCTTCTGAATTATAACAAAGGGCTTAGCACTCGTCAAGTGTGAGTGCTAAAACAAAAGGCTCGACTAAGTCGAGCCCTGTACTTTACCCCACTCCGCCACGCCATGCGCGGCACTACAACACAGTGCCGAGTATCGTACAAAAAAGCGTGGCCATCCCTTTCAATCAACTGTCCAAGCTAACCAGCCTTTTTAGCATCCCAATGATGATTTCCTTATTCAGTGTCCTGGCCTTTGAGATAGCCGCTGGCAAGTTACGAGGATCATCGGCCAGCATCACTGGATTGAATCGCTCGGAACTGCCAGACCGCTCACCCAGTACCAGAAAGACAATCGGATCTGAACCAGTCAGTCTCTGCATGGCTTCATAAGTATCCGGTGGCATCCAAATGTAGAAATTCTTAATCTCTACCTGCCATCCAATTCTGCCACCTCTGCTAGGCACCTCATAAAAAGGTAGAGCAGGAGGTAAGCCCTCCCACACTTCCCAATGCATGCCTCGGAGAATTTGTTGCTTTTTGTGGTTGCTTAACTCGCGCCCACTCACAGCCGTCACTATATCATCGCTGGTCAAAGTGTAACGCACGCAAGCTTCCATCCTATCCCCCTTTGTGTCAATGAACGATTGATGTCTTACTATCCGCAACTAATGTAGCACAGGACTAAGGAAAAGTCAATAATCTCCTTAATTATTTGTTTAATTATAAACAAAAGACACCCTGACAGTAATTGTCGGGGTGTCCAATTGTTGATTCAATAATCTATTCTTTGCCATGAGCCTTGCCGATCTCCGACAAAAGCACGTTTTCCACTCGGATACCCCGAGGATAAAAGATGCGCTCTAGCTCGTCTTTGATCTGCACTTCTACCGCGTCGCGTTGATTAGAAATTAAATCTTGATAAGTAAAACGAGAGGCGATCATGCGCAGACGTGAACGAATAGTCGGTCGAACTATTTTGTCCACAAAATCTTCGCCAATATTCTGCCAGATATTAGGAATTTGGTTCATGTCTAATTTTAACAAAACCGTACCTTCAATAGCGATGTTGTGGCCATCCATGGTTAAAGCCCCCACTGGCGTATCTCCCATCGCCCGCACATTTTGCGGATTAAATTCTTTGGTTAAACGATATTCCAAGGTTTGAGTGTTAAACAATTTCGCTCTTTGCCAAAATGGCACTTTTAAGTGCAGGCCCGGCAAAAGCACTTTCTTCAAAACGCCGCGGCCTAAATCATAAACACAAGCCACATACCCCGGCGGCACATAGACAAAAAAACCCTTTAGAATGTCCTCAACGACGAAAGAATACATTAAACGATCTAATGAATCATTCATATTTTAATGGTGTCCAGCCTGGCCATTTGATTTAGTTACCGCGTTTTTCACGGTATTTAACGACTTTGTAAGCCATGGCTGAAACAAGTGTATTATAGCAGAAAATGCCATGGATGTCAAGATGAAGACCGCCTTGACGGAAGGCAGGACAAAAAGCAACACAAAAACCATGACAGGAAAAGCATAGCGGAAAAGAATGTCGCCTTTTTCCAAAAGCTCGCGGCGGCCTCTCTGTGATTTAGTAATTTGCAAAAAAAGCCAAACGGCCACTATGCCGCTGGAGATATAACTGCGTTCGGCTAAATCCAATCCCAAAAATTGCACGTTGACCGCGTCAGGACGAGGGACAGAGTTATATAAGACTGAAAGTTTTTCTAAATTCATTCCACCAATAAATACCTGATACAATAAAACCAACATTAGGACTTGAAAGCCCAATAAGAAAGCTGAAGCCCATGGACTAATTTTTTGTTGTTTCAAAATTTCCCGAATTCGCTCTTTGCGAGTAACTGGATCGTCTCTGAAAGTTTTATTTAACACCTTAATATCTTCATTCAGCTTTTCGTACTTATAACTGTTGCGTTCGGAAACAATGGAAAAAGGCAACAGGACTAAACGCAAAAGGACGGTTAAATAAGCAACCGCCAAACCCAGGCTACCAAAAGCCCAAGTGTTATAAAGAATAATCAAAAAATTCAACAACGGCACGTATAACCAATCGTGCCAAAATTCAACAATCATAATTTTTTGAGACTTACATCCATGCCTATGACAGCTTCTTTGCTAGGCGCCGTTAAATCAACTACTTCAGTTTTAAAAGGTTGATAGCCTGCTTTTTCAAAAGTCGCGTAATACTGATTGCGGCCGACTAAGAAAGCGTAACGACCATTACTATCCGCGATCTGCGTCTCTAAAAGCTTATTATACTGTGTTTCAAAAATACGTGCCACGGTCAGACCTAAAGGTTTTTTGGTTATGGCATCAAAGACAACTCCCCAACTCTTTGGCCGACGACCCATTGACAATCTCCTAAATAGGAAGTAGGTCACAATATGCACGATCAACAAAGCTAGAATTAACAGGGTGGGTGAGACAGCTAACGAACCAATTGAAAAGAAAAAACCAACCAAAGAAATTCCGTGTTGCAATCTCAATTTGCGTTGCTGATTCAAAACTACCTTTGGCATAACGGCTTTTTCTAATGGATCAACAGGAATATTACGCGTGATTACTTCCCCTTTTGTCTCTACTTTGATTGTCTCGCCATGATATAAATCAAGCCATTCAATATCCACTTTCTTTGATTTTAAATAAACCGTCGGAAATTGAAAACTAGCCTTTGCCGCTTCCAAGCGATAAATACCCGGCCGACTAACGAAAAAAGTGTAACGGCCGAATTTGTCAGTCACGCGAGTCTGAATAATGCGACCCGTCGCTTGATCAACTAACCGAATAAGAGCTAGGTCAATCGGCAGTTTAGTCAAAGAATTATAAATCACTCCCCAACCCTTGCGCCGCCGTTTAAATAAAAGCAATAACGGCTGACTGAAAAATGTCTGCAAATATTGCAACCACAATTGAGCGTATGATAACAAACTTGCAGAAGCGACGGCTGTGCCAGCGTTAGCTACGGCTATCACGGCTACGGCTGGCGCGGCAAAAGTTTCATTGGCCTTTTCCACGACGGGATTATTCAAAACTTTTTTATCCAAAATTTCCACGACTGGCTTAGCCGCGTCGACTACTTGCGTCACGACAGAGATAGCCATGATTTGCACGATCAAAGTATTTTTTTCATTGTTGTCAATTAGACTCTCGCAACCAATATCCGCCGGATAGTCAATCTGTAAATCTTCGTCATTATCGAGCCCATCGCCGCAAGCCGGTTTTTTTACTTCAAAAAATTGAGGCGCGGAAAAAGCGGAAACATTATCACTCACATCAACAAAAGCGACTTGCGCTTGATGCTGGCCAAATGGCAACTCCAATTTGGTGTTATAACTCCAATCTTGATCTTGGGGAATAAAAATCTGTGTGACAGGATCGCTTTGAACCAACAATCGACCCTCTTTAATACCTCTCTGCCAATCATTATCAGCAATACGACCGCGCAAAGTAATAGTTACCAGAGCTGATGACGGCAACATCTTTTTTACCAAAGCAATCTCTATTTTTTCCAAAGCCACTGGCGCTAAGGTCGGAACCAGAACAGCCGAGGAACCAAACATAGTCGCGACGCCTTGGGCTGTTCCTTCGCCGCTAGCCGTACTACCCAAGGGAGTCGTTTCCTCGCTAGCTGTTCCACTTGGCACCGCTTCTCCTTCAGATGGCTGGCTTATTGGCGCCGCGGGTGCTTCGCTTACTGGCTGAACAGGAATTTCGGGAACCACGGGAACTTCTTTCTTGACAGGTTCTTTGACGGGCGCTTCCTCTTTTTTAGGAGGCACGACTTCTTCTTTAGGTTTAGGAGGTGGTGGAATATTTACGGTAATTTTAACCGTGGCTTTTTGCCCTCCACTTTCTTTGATTTCCAAAAGCGCGTTGCCATTCTTCAAAATTTGCAATTGACATTTATTACTCTGTAAAGTCGCGATAACAACTGGCAGACTAGAGCTTGAGCATGAAGTTAATTTAAAACCCGTTGAACCAATAATCTCCACAACCTGATCTTTCTTTTGAACCAATACTTCTGACGGCGTTACAGTAAATGGGGTGCTTGTTGGCACTACTTCAATGTTTAGTGTCTCTGACTTTGCCGCATCAGTTTCAGCTAATGTTTCCACAGACTTCGCTTGTCCTTGAAACGATAAAATTTGACTTTCAGTTGCTTGATCCGTTACCGTGCCAGTCCATTCCAAAGTTTTTGTCACTCCAGCGCCTACTTCTGAAAAATTAACAGTTAGAATTTGATTTTGAAATGTCGCGGCGTGAAGTTGGCCATCAACTTTTAGAGAACCAGCATTATATGCCACGCCAATCGGCAAAGGAAAAGTTAAAACAACATTAGTCGCTTTTTCATCGCCTTGGTTTTCAAGAGTGGAAGTAAAATTAAGCTGATTGCCAACCTGCACGCTGGTAACTTGAGCTTGCGCTGACTGCGGCAATGTAAAAATCGCGCCTGCCAACAAAGAAACAGACGTAATAAAAAACAACAGCAACGACAGACGATGCCAAATGCCGAATCTGCGCCATGTTTTTATTTTATTCTTGTACATCTTCGTTTTGTTTAAACACCAATGCCTTGCCTCTTCAAAAAACTTTGATAATAAGATGCAAAATTAATTTAGACGCGCCCTTCAAAATTTTAACTGGCGGCAACTCCACTAATGTCCAAACTGCCGCGGCTGTCTCTGACGCGATATTTCCCATGGCGTTAAAAGCGTGGACATGGCGATTTGTTATTTGAGTATTGGGGGTAAGGCCTCCTTCTGTAATACAAATCTGCGATCCAATACCCGCGGCCAATGGAGCACTGCCCAATTCACTTTCACTTTGATTATGCAAAACAAAACCGTTTTCATTATTAGCATTATCTATAAAACACCATTTAACGCTAGTAGTGCTCAAAGCTTGGCCTATTAAATCAGAAACACCTACAGGTGGAAACTGATTCTGAATAGGATTTGATAGACTGTTACCGCCGCTCGCCCGATCATTATCAGTAATGCTAGGCGTTACGCTGGCAATGGAAATGCCGTTGTAGGTTGTATCAGAACTCGTCGCGGCGTGGGTAATAGCGCCGGTATGATTCCCTTCGATACTACCATCATCTACGGCTGTCACAATAACCGTTTGGGCGCTGTTCCAGTTTGCCGAAGTAAAAGTTAAAGTAGTTGGACTAACGCTGACTTGAGCATTCGGTGAAGGCGTAATTGTCACGTTGGCTGTTGGTTGACTGGTAAAAACCACGGTGTAACTATCGGTTGCTCCACCTTCGGTGACGGCTGTTGAACCACTGGATTCGGTGACGGTAACGCCGGCGGTGTCGTTGTCGGTGATGGTATAAGTATGCGCAGTATTGGAGCCCAGGCTCACACTGCGCGGATTGGACAGCGTCAAAATCATGGTCTCATCATTCTCATCTCTATCATCATTAACAATGGTAGCCGTTATATTAGTCGAGGTACTGCCGGCAGAAATAGTGGCCGTGCCATCAGCTAAAGTATAATCCGAACCGCCGCCAGTGGCTGTTCCCGTTAAGGCATAATCAACAAGAGCATCAACAGTACTTACGAGAGAAAGCGTCAGGCCGAAATTCACTGATGCTGTGGTTTCACTCCCGCTGGAACTTGTGGCGCTAAACTGTACTGTTGGACTTCTAACAATGGCAATAAAGACATCGTAAGTTCCTAAATTGTAACTTGTATCGTAAGCGCCGGCTGTGGTGGGAAAATTGCTGGTTCCAAAGCCTCCAACATAAACATCGCCGGAAGACGCTACTGCTAAAGCTTGGGCGCTGTCTTTACTTGGTCCAGCTATTGTTCCGCTTAAAAATGTAGAGCCAGGAAGCGTATCGAGCCCTGAGGCAAATTGAGCGACAAAAGTATCAGTCGAACCATTGTGACTGGTATCATAAGATCCTGTAACGGTTGGAAACCCGGAGGAAAATGTTGTGCCGGTGATATTAATATTGCCGGAGCTATCTAAACCCATAGCGTAAGCATATTCACGAACCGATCCGCCGAGATAAGTGGCGGCAGTGAGCGTAAAAGCACTCGCGAACTTAGCCACAAAAACATCGTCAACGCCACCATTATGGGTTCTATCATAGGCGCCCGCAGTGACAGGAAAAGCTTCGGTGGTCTCGTCAGAGCTGGTATGTCCAGTAATATAAATATTGCCGGAACCGTCTAAGGTTATCGCTCTTGCTGTTTCACTGCCAGTACCGCCAAAAAAAGTTGAGGCTGATAGCGTCGTCAAGCCGCTATTAAGTTTGGAGACAAACACATCATCGCCTCCGTTGTGGCTTGTATCATGTACTCCGGCAGTTGTCGGAAAATTAGTCGAATCCGT
>Ga0265296_1001875_pt1 | contig 22508 bp, 25 predicted proteins | sample MunlanPumphouse1_FD_189073 | JGI IMG/M metagenome (GOLD analysis project Ga0265296, IMG submission 189073) | Groundwater microbial communities from a municipal landfill in Southern Ontario, Canada - Pumphouse #1 | ecosystem: Environmental > Aquatic > Deep subsurface > Groundwater | place... | reverse complement strand
GATGAATGGTTTAGCAGCCAGGGCTTTGGGGCTTTAAGGTTTTGGAACAACGATGTCCTTGAGAATTTGGATGGGGTGGCGCAAAAGATCGAAGAACGTTTAAAATTCCCCCTCCCTATCCCTCCCCGCAAGGGGGAGGGTGTCTCAATTGGCGCAACATTCTGGAAAAACAAAAGATAGATAGATTAGAAGATAAAACTTTTGACAGAACGCTCCAGCCGCAAAGGAGGTGTTTTATGGCTATATTTTTTATGTACGGAAAGTATTCGCAGGAGGCGATAAAAGGAATATCCGGCGACAGGACTAAAAAAGCGTTTGATGTGATAGCAAAATCCGGGGGCAAGGTAATTTCAATGTACGCGCTTCTGGGCAAATATGACATTGTGCTGATAGTGGATTTTCCGGCTGTCGCAGAAGTGATGAAGGCGTCAATCGCTTTAAACAAGCTAACCGGCATAGCTTTTACCAGTTTCCCCGCAATCAGTATCGAGGAATTTGACAAAATCACTGCCTAAGCGGGATTGCGCAAAGCAATAAGACAGCGCCTTGAAGCCTTCGCAGTGAAATACAAGCAATGGGCAAGCTGAGAATATCAGGAAAACTATTTTTAGCCTTTTTTTGCATATCGCTCTGCCTTTTTTCGGGTTGGTGTGTTTCCGCGGGTGAAATCGCCATTTACGGCGATAGCCAGCATAATCCGGAAACCCAGAGTATGCTGGTGCAGGCGATCCTTTCCTTTAAACCCGCGGTTATTTTCAGGGTAGGAGACCTTGTTGATAACGGCAATGACCCAAAGCTCTGGGAAGTTTTTAACGAAATCCATGGGCCGCTCCTTAACACAACGGAATATTTCCCTTGTTTAGGAAACCATGAATCTGATTCTCCGCTTTATTTTAAAAATTTTGCGAACATCCATAACCGGCGTTGGTATTCCGTTGACCGCAGGGGCATTCATTTTGTGGTTTTAGACAGCAATTCGCGGCTTGATCTAGAATCAGAGCAATATAAATGGCTGGAGCTGGACTTGGCGGCCGTAGAAGATAAGACGGAGTTTATAATTCTTTTGTTTCATCACCCGCTTTTTGATGTAAGTAAAAATCATGCTAGCGATGAAAAAAAACTCAGGCAGGTACTTTTTCCCCTTATAGAAAAATATGGGGTGTCGGCAGTGTTCTCCGGCCATTCGCATGATTACCAGCGGTTTGAATATAAAGGCACGTACTTCATTGTTAGCGGCGGTGGAGGCTCAAGGTTATACGGCCAGGCAAGGGCCGACCCCTATTTGCAGAAGTTTAGCATGGCGTATCACTTTTGCCTCTTGAGCGCCCAGGATGGTTTTTTGAACGTTAAGGTTATTGATATTGACTCAAAAGTAATTGATGATTTTAAAATTCCGGCGAGGAGTGTTCATTATATAGCTTCTTGACGATATAAAGTGCATCAGTGAGGCAGATAAATAATAAATGGAACAGGGTGTGTTGATAAAAAATACTATTTTGCCCTATCTAAAAGCGTTGGTAGCAACTGCGTTGCTGCTATTTCTTCCGGCGGGGACTTTTCTTTATTGGCAGGCTTGGGTTTTTCTGGCTTTATTTTTTGTCCCCATGCTGCTCATCGCAATTTATCTATTTAAGCGTAGCCCGGAATTGCTCAAAAGAAGGCTACAGGTTAAAGAGAAGTTGCCCGGACAAAGCATTCTTGCCAAGCTGTTCTATTCATCTGTTTGTTTATTCTTTATAATTTCCGGCCTTGACCGGCGCTATAATTGGTCGTCGGTGCCGCAGGTTTTTATCATTGTTTCGGATATCCTGTTTCTTGCCGGCTATTTCTTTCTTTTTCTTGTTTTTAAAGAAAATAAGTACTTGGCTCATACTGTGGTAGTTGAGGAAGGCCAGGAGGTAGTGGCCACCGGACCCTATGCTGTTGTGCGCCACCCGATGTATTTGGCAGAGCTGATCATGTTTATTTTTGCTCCCTTAGTATTAGGGTCTTATTGGGCTATTACGGTAAATATTTTGTTAATTGCAGTATTGGTGTCAAGAGTCATTAGCGAAGAGCAGGTTTTATTGCTGGAGCTTAAAGGATACCGCCAATATTCCCAGAAAACCAAATATCGTTTAATCCCGGGTATTTGGTAAATAATTGATAAAGTAGTTGACAAATAGGGGAAATTAGGATACACTTAACCCAATAGTGGATAAGGCAGGGCAAGTTTGGGCCGCAAGGCAAGAGATAAGAGCGCCTTGCGATTTTTTGTTTCGGCCGTTATTTACTATAATTTAGAAAGAAGGAGGTGTGGTAAATAATGGCAAAAGGAAAAGTTAAGTGGTTTAGTGATCAAAAGGGTTATGGTTTTATAACCCCGGATGACGGAGGCAAAGATTGTTTTGTCCATCACAACGCGATTAAGGGCGAGGGTTTTAAGTCCTTAAGCGAGGGGCAGGCAGTCGAATTTGAAGTCGAAGAAGGGCCCAAAGGCCCTCAGGCAACAAACGTATCAAAAATATAACTGTAATACAAATAAACCCCTTCCAATCAGGGGTTTCTAATTAAAGACCCCGCTATTAAACTGGCGGGGTTTTTAATTTTAAAATCCCTTGAAATTAGAAAAAAATCTTTTATAATTTGGTATTATACAATCTTAAAAAAAAGATTACTTCGCCCTTTCGGGGCTCGCAATGACACTGAGGAATGACATTTCAGCAATAGACTCCAAGAAAGAAAGGTAACGCCAAAAAAAGGGGGGATAAATGGGCTATACAGGCTTAAGCGAGATTAACAACAAGGTGCAGAAAGAGAGTGTTTTTGTGCAGTCCTTGAGCGCGGAAATCGAAAAAGTCATTGTCGGCCAGCGCTATTTAATCGAGCGTTTGCTGATCGGGTTACTGGCTAACGGGCATATTCTGGTGGAAGGTGTCCCCGGCTTAGCCAAAACCCTGTCGATTAAGACTTTGTCGCAGGCGATTGACACAAAATTTCAGCGTATCCAGTTTACCCCTGACCTATTGCCCGCGGATTTAATCGGCACGCTGGTTTATAATCCCAAAGACGGGGCCTTTAGCACCAAAAAAGGGCCGATTTTTGCCAATATTATTCTAGCCGATGAAATTAACCGCGCTCCGGCAAAAGTGCAGAGCGCGCTTTTAGAGGCAATGCAGGAGCGGCAGGTGACTATCGGCGAGAATACCTTTAAACTTGATGATCCGTTTCTGGTGATGGCCACGCAAAACCCCATTGAGCAGGAAGGGACTTATCCTTTGCCGGAGGCGCAGATAGACCGTTTTATGCTAAAAGTTAATATCACCTATCCTAGTATCGAGGAAGAGCACAAGATTTTAAAACGGATGAGTTTTACGAATAAAGTTAATCAAGTCAATGCTGTGATCAAGCCGGAGGATATTTTGCGGGCAAGAAGCGTCGTTGATGAGATCTATATGGACGAAAAGTTGGAGAAATATATTTTAGACATTGTTTTTGCTACACGTGACCCTAAGCGCTATAAATTAGACGGCCTTGCCGGCTTAATTCAATACGGCGCTTCCCCCCGGGCGACGATTTATCTTACTCTTGCCAGCAAGGCATATGCTTTTATTCAGGGCAGGGGCTATGTTATCCCCCAGGATGTTAAATCTATTGGCTTAGATGTCTTGCGGCACAGGGTGATTGTCAGTTACGAAGCCGAAGCCGAGGAAAAAACCTCCGAAGATATCATTAAGAAAATATTTAGCGAAGTAGAAGTCCCGTAACGTACTTATTGCCGAAAGGTTCTTGTAGTTGCCCGATTTATCGGGCCTGAATAAATTGGGCAACTACAATTCATGTTTTAGGCGAGAAGGTTTTCAAAGCGTTAATTAATTTCAAAACTCACGATGATCCCCAAAGAAGTGCTGAAGAATATCCGCCGCATCCAGATCACCACATCCCGGATGGTGCAGGATGTCTTTGCCGGGCAGTACCAGAGTGTTTTTAAGGGCAGGGGCATGGAGTTTGAAGAAGTCAGGGAATACCAGCCGGGAGATGAAATCCGCTCTATTGACTGGAATGTCACTGCTCGCATGGGCCACCCCTATGTCAAAAAGTTTGTCGAGGAGCGAGAGCTGACGGTGATGCTGGTTTTGGATATGTCTGCCTCTTGTTCTTTCGGCACGGTAAAACAGCTTAAGTCTCAGCTGGCCGCGGAAATTTGTTCGGTGTTAGCGTTTTCCGCTATCCGCAATAACGATAGAGTAGGATTTATCGCTTTTACCGACAGGATTGAAAAATTCATCCCGCCGCGCAAAGGCGCGCGCCATGTTTTAAGGGTAATCCGCGAAGCGCTTTGTTTTAAGCCCTGCGGAAGCGGCACAGATATTGCCATGGCCCTTGAGTACCTAAATAGAGTTACTACCCGCCGCGCAATCAGCTTTATTATTTCGGATTTTTATTCTGCGGATTTCAAGAAAATGCTGGCAGTAAGCAATAAGCGCCACGATATAATTGCCATTACCATTACTGACCCGCGCGAGGAAGAACTGCCGGATATCGGCATAGTCAAGCTGGATGACCCCGAAACAGGACAAGCATTTTTAGTGGATACTTCCGATAGCCGGCTGCGCCGTGAATACGCCCAAGATTCGCGAAAGTGCCTGAAAGCCCGGGAAATGCTTTTTCGCTCGGTGGATGTTGACAGTATTGCCGTGCGCACGGATGCGGCTTACGGGCAAAGTTTATTCAGGTTCTTTAGGGCGCGGGAAAGGAGGAGGCGCTGAAAAAACTCATTCTTATCACAGCTTTCTTAGGTTTAACTATTCTGGGTTTTGCCGCGGAAAAAACACCCTTGCTGATTAAGCAGCAGCTGAATAAAAAAACAATTACCATCGGCGAAAAGTTAAAATACACCTTAAGCGTTTCCGCTGACAAAGGTATAGAGATAGAGCTGCCCAAGTTTGTTCAAAGCTTAGGCGATTTTAAGATTCTGGATTCCGGCCAGAAAAAAAGCGCTTTTTTTAGGAAAAATAAATTTGTTGCTTGGTGCCTGCTGGAAACTTATAGCGTGGGCATTGCCGCAATCCCTGTCAACAGCATTAAATACAGGAAAAATAATGAATTGCAATGGTCAGAGATTAAGACTAGCGAGCAGTCTGTTGAAGTAAAAAGCCTGCTGAAAGACGCTGCCGAGGGGCAAAACATTAAGGACATCAAAGGGCCGCTGGCTTTAAAGTCAAAATCCCGTCCATATATATTAGGTATAATATTATTAATAATATTAATCATCTCCGCGCTATTTATTTACAAAAAGAAGCCTTTGCCTGCTTTGGTGGTTCCGCCAAGGCCGGCGCATGAGATTGCCTATGAGCAGTTAGAAGAATTGAGAGCAAAGGGGCTGGTTGCTAAGGGCAGGATAAAAGAATATTTTATCGAGATTTCCGCGATTGTGCGCCGCTATCTGGAAAACCGCTTTAACCTGCGCGCCCCGGAGATGACCACCGAGGAATTTTTGGTTTATGTCCGGGATTATGCCCGGCTGGAAGGCGCGCATAAATCTTTATTAAGAGAATTCTTAACTTGCTGCGATTTAGTTAAGTTTGCCAAATACGCGCCATCGGCAGAAGAGATTGATTCTGTTTTTGCAACGTCCAAGAAGTTTGTGGGCCAGACAAAAGAAATTCAGCAGGGTACTATTAGCGCATGACAATTCATAATCCGTTTATTTTATTTTTAATTCCGGCAGCAATAGCAGTGGTTCTTTACGCCAGAAAAAAAGCCGCGTTTTCGGGTTTTCGTTTTTCTTCGGGTGAGCTGCTGGCAGGGCTAAAGAGTACTTTTAAGCTGCGTTTAAGCCGGAAGCTGATTTTCTTAAGGCTGGCGGCGCTGGTTTTAATCATCATTGCTTTGGCGCGGCCGCAGGCGCCGGTTGCCAATTCCAAAATTCAGGCCGAAGGCGTTGATATAGTTTTGGCTGTGGATTGCTCTACCAGTATGCTGGCCGAGGATTTTAGCGTTGGCGGCAAGAGGCAGAACCGGCTGGAGGCAGTAAAAAGCGTGGTCAGGGATTTTATCAAGGCCAGGGCCAGCGACCGCATTGCCATCGTGGCTTTCGCCGCCCGGGCATATACGGTCTGTCCCCTAACCCTTGACCATGGCTGGCTCTTGGAAAACCTGCAGCGCGTAAAAACCGGTTTAGTGGAAGACGGCACTGCTGTCGGCTCAGGGGTTGCTTCCGCGATAAACCGCTTACGCGGCTCAAAAGCCAAAAGCAAAATCGTCATCCTGCTTACTGACGGCCGCAATAATACCGGTAAAATTTCCCCGCTTACTGCCGCTGAGGCAGCTGCGGCTTTAAAAATAAAAATTTATACTATCGGCGCCGGCACAAAAGGATTAGCGCCTTATCCGGCGCAGGACTTTTTCGGTAATATTGTTTATCAGCAAGTCCAGATCGACTTAGACGAAGAGTCTCTAACTAAAATCGCTGATATCACTAAAGCTAAGTATTACCGCGCTACGGATACGGAAAGTTTAAAGGCGGTTTATAAAGAAATCGACAGGTTGGAAAAAACCCCCATGGATGAATTAGGTTACCTGGAATATAACGAGCTGTTCGTTTATTTTTTAATTTCCGCGCTGGCTCTGGTGCTGATCGAGATTATCTTAGCCAATATTTTTTTGAGGAGGCTGCCTTAGATGAGGTTTGCCAGGGGAAACTTTTTGGAAGTATTCCTGATTATTCTGGTAATTGTTTTATTCTATTTTTGGGTTTTTAAAGCGCGCAAAAAAGCCGAAGAGAAATTTGCCGCGGCCGGCCTTTTAAAAGGCCTGCTGGAGTCGTTTAATCCCGCCCGGCAAAGGCTAAAAGCATCTTTAATCGTCCTGGCGTTATTTTTGAGCCTGATTGCTTTAATGCGGCCGCAATGGGGTTTCCGCTGGGAAGAAGCAAAAAGAAAGGGTTTGGACATTATGATTGCCGTGGATACCTCCAAAAGCATGCTGGCAGAAGATGTTTTGCCAAGCAGGCTGGAACGTACAAGGCTGGCAATCAAGGATTTCCTGAAAAATTTATCAGGTGATCGCATCGGTTTAATCGCTTTTTCCGGGAGCGCCTTTCTGCAGTGCCCGTTGACCGTGGATTACAGCGGATTTTTGCTTAGCTTAGAAGACTTAAACGTAGAAAGCATTCCCCGCGGAGGGACAAATATTGCTTCAGCGATTAAAGAAGCGATGCGTAGTTTCGCCGCCGGAGAAAATTCGCATAACCTGCTGGTGATTATCTCCGACGGAGAAAATTTAGAGGGTGATGCCGAGAGTGCCGCCAAAGAGGCCATTAAGGCCGGGGTAAGCATTTATACTATAGGGGTTGGCACTAAGCAGGGAGAATTAATCCCCTTAGGCGCCGAAGGCAGCCAGAAGGCCTTCTTAAAAGATGCTTCCGGCAACGTGGTAAAGTCGCGCCTTGACGAAGCAGCATTAGAAAAGATCGCCTTAATCACCGGCGGCAGCTATGTGCGTTACGCGCCTTTGGAATTTGGTTTAGGCCTGCTTTACCGGGAGAGATTTTCGCAAATGGAGAAGAAAGAAATTCTAGGGATAATGAACAAGCGTTATACTGAAAGGTTCCAGTGGCCTTTAGCTGCGGCGCTGATTTTATTTTTACTTGAGCCGCTGGTCAGCGAGAGAAAATGAAGATTAATACGTCAGTTAAGGGGGGAAACCACAAGCTTTGTGTCATTGCGAGGAGCGAAGCGACGAAGCAATCTTTTAGACGTTAAAAAGATTGCTTCGCTTCGCTCGCAATGACACGGAGATTGCCTCGTTCACTGACCTTTTACCATGAGGAAAATCTTTTTGTTGCTTATTCTTTTAGCCTGCGGCAGGTTTGCTTTTGCCGAAGATAGTGCTAAAATAGTATCACAGGGGAACTATAAGTATTCCCTGGAAAAATACAGCCAGGCCCTGGAATTATACCAGAAGGCCGCTAAGCTTAACTCTGATTCAGCAGTAATTAATTATAATATCGGCGCTGCCGAGTTTAAAAAAGCAGATTACCAAAAGGCGATCGCTGCCTTTGAAAGCGCTTTAGCTACGGATGATAAAACGCTGGAAGCCAAGGCTAATTATAATATGGCTAATGCTAAATATAAGTTAGCTGAAGGTATTCAAGAGAAAGAACTCTCACAGGCAGTAGAGCTTTTGCGCCAGTCGCTGGGCGCTTACAAAAGAGCGATTGAGCTAAGCCCTGAAGGCCGCGATGCTAAGTTTAATTATGAGCTCTCAGAAAAGAAACTTAAAAGGTTAGAGGAAGAGCTGAAAAAACAACAGCAGAATCAGCAGCAGAATCAGCAGCAAGAGCAGCAAGGGCAGCAAGGGCAACAACAGCAGCAGCAAGAGAGCCAAAAACAAAAGCAGCAGGAAGAAAAAAAAGAACAAGCCAAGCCAAGCCAGCAGCAAAAGCAGCAAGAAGAGCAAGAAAAAAAGCAGGAAGCAGCTTCCAAGAAAGAAGAAGCCTCAAAAGAGCAGATGGCAGAGGAGCAAGCAGTAGATAAGGGAAAAGAAATGTCTAAAGCTGAAGCGCGCATGCTGCTGGATGATTACGAACGTGAGGAAAAATCCTGGGGCAAGCTGGATGATTCGCGCCAGCGCAAAGCAGGCGAAGTAGAAAAGGATTGGTAATGAAGGGGATATTGTTGTCCAGATTAGTGTCATTGCGAGCCCCGAAGGGGCGAAGCAATCTTTTTTTTAAGATTGCTTCGGTCGCTTCGCTCCCTCGCAATGACACTAATTTGGACGCGAGCGCGAAGGGGATAAAATTTAAAAGAGGCTTAGCTATTTTCTTGTGGGTTATTTCATTTGTTACTTCAGCTTCTGCCAAGGAGGTTAATTTTGAGGCGACAGTGGACAGGAATAAAGTATCCCTTGGCTCAAGCCTGCAGCTTAACTTTACTTTTAACAACACCCAAGAAATGCCGGTATTGCAATTGCCGCAGCTAGAGGGGTTCGAGTCGCGCTATTTGGGGCCTTTTACAAAAATATCCAATATCAACGGCCAGGCATCTTCCTCAATTACGCATATTTATACTTTAATTCCCGTCAAAAACGGGATCTTTAATATCGGGCCGTTTAAGTTGGAATATAAAGGCGATACTTACAGCTCCGGGCCGGTTACCATAGAGGTGGCAGAGGCAAAGGCTCCGCAGGCAGGCGGCGTGGAAACCAATGCCCCTTTAGCAGCCCAGGATATCAATGAGCGGATTTTCTTAGTCATCCAGCCGGAGAAAAAACAGGCATATCTGAATGAGCCGGTTCCAATATCTCTTAAATTATACGTCCGGGGCCTTACGCTCAGGGATTTACGTGACCTTAAATTTGAACACGAAGGATTTGCCTTGGGAGAATTCCAGGACCGCGGAGAATATCAGGAAACTGCCGCAGGGGTAAATTACGCCGTCAGGGAATTTGCTACGGTAATCTTTGGCTTAAGGCCGGGTGAATTTAAACTTGGGCCGGCAAATTTAAAATGCAGCCTGTTGGCGCAGAAGCAGTCCCGGCGGCGCGGCTCTTCCGCGGCAGATGATTTCTTTGATACTAATATTTTCGATGATTTTTTTGGCCGCTACGATATTTATCCTCTGGAGTTAAAATCCCGGGAAGTGCCAATAACTATTTCGGCTTTACCGGAAGCCCAAAAGCCGGAAAACTTTAGCGGGGCAATCGGTAATTTTAACCTGGAGGTAAGCGTTGGGCCGCAAGAAGTAAAAGTGGGGGACCCTGTCACTTTGAAAATATCTGTTACCGGCAAAGGCAATTTCAGCACGGTAAATGCCCCGAAATTAGCAGCTGAGGAAAATTTTAAAATCTATGATCCTCTGGTGAAGCAGCAGCAAAACCAGAAATACTTCGAGCAGATTATTATGCCGAATAGCGAAACAATAAGCGAAGTCCCGGCAGTAAGCTTTAATTTTTTCAATCCCTCCAGCGGCCAATATCAAGTTCTTTCCCGCGGGCCTTTCCCGCTTAAAGTGCTTCCTCCGGATAAAGAAGCACTTTCCAGAATAATTGAGGCCGGGCAAAGCAAAACAGTTTTGTTAAGGGAAGAAAGAATCGGCCGGGACATCGTCTATATTAAGCCCCAAATGGGGAGCCCGCGCGAAAGAGGGGTTTACTTTTATAAAACCAAGTTTTTCTTGTGGCTGCATATTATTGGCCTATGCGTTTTATTAGCCGGATACGTTTTAAGTAAAAAAAGCAAGAGGCTAAAACAGGATATTCGTTATGCCCGTAAGCTTGCCGCCCCGAAAAAGGCCCGCAATGGCATGCGCCGCGCCGCAATTTATCTTCGGCAAAATAAGACAAAAGAATTTTACGATTGTGTTTTTGCCACCCTGCAGGAATACCTGGGCGATAAATTCCACTTGCCTTCGCAGGGGATTACCGCCGGCGTAATCGAGGATATCTTGAAAGATAAGGTTATTTCCGAGGAGGCCTTGAATAAGATCCGGGAGATTTTCCGTAGCTGCGATTTAGCGCGCTACACTGTTTCCGAATCCCGCAAGGAAGATTTACTGGAGACGTTGAAGAAATTAGAAGAAACAATCGATTATTTGCAAAGAAGCAAGCTATGAAAAAAAACTTGAATATTATTGGCGCTGTTATTTTGATTTGTCTGGCGGCGGATTTCGCTTTTGCCCAAAATCAATATCAGGCAGAGTTTGATCAGGCGAATGATTTGTATAGGCAAGCCCGGTACAGCCAGGCAGCTGAGGCATATGAAAGCATAATCAAAGGCGGTTTTGTCAGCGGACAGCTCTACTATAATTTAGGTAACTGTTATTTTAAGCAGCAGGAGTTGGGCTCGGCCGTTCTGAATTATGAACGGGCAAAAATTTTTATGCCTCGCGACAGCGATTTAAAAGCCAATTACGAATATGCCTTTAACCAGCTGAACTTGAGCTCGCAGCAGTCAAGCAGCCGCTTAGGCCGTTGGCTGGATAGCTTATCCGCGGAACTGGGTATTGATTCTATGGCGATTATCCTGTCGGTTCTGGTTTTGGCAATAATTCTGCTGTGTTTATGGTCGATGTTTTCCGGCCGGGCTAGCAAGCTTTTTAAGCCGGCGGTTTTTATTTTAGTAATTTTATTGATTATCACAGGTGTTACCCTGCAAAGAAAAATCTCTTATTTGAATAAGGGGGCGGTTGTCGTGGCTAAAGAAGCAGGTGCCAGATTCGAGCCGTCAGAGAGCGCTACGCAATATTTTGTGCTCAGCGAAGGTGTAAAGGTAGAAGTTTTAGATATATCCGGCAGCTGGCTGAAAGTGAGGCGCAGCGATAAAAAAATAGGCTGGGTAAACAAAGAGGCAGTGGAGAGGATTCTGCCATGAAGCTGATCATTTCTACTTTTTTTGTTTTAGCTTTTGTTTTGAATTGTTATGCCTTAGACTGGATCAGCCTTCATGAGAAGGCAGATAAAATCGGGCTTAGCGAAGCTGCGCAATCTCAGCCTGGCTCTATAGATGAGCTTTATGTTTTAGGTTTGGTTTATCTAAATGCCCACCGCGATAATCAGGCCTCGAAGGTATTTAAGCGCATGCTTGCCCAAGACCCTAATCTGATAGAGGCTAAATGGGGAGAAGCAGAAGTTTTACGCCGCCAGCACCGGCTCGGCCAAAGCGAAGAGATACTAAAAGAGGTTATTAAAACTTTGCCGGATTTTTCTCCGGCGCGGCTCAGCCTGGCTTATGTTGAATATCTGTTAGGAGATTTTACCCAAGCCTCGGAATCAGCTGCTTTTGTGATCAAGCAGGGTAGAAAAAAAGTAGACCTGTCAAATTTTACGCGCGCCTACACGCTTTATGCCGGCTCAAAAGGCATGGTGGCTAATCAGGGCGGGTTTCTTTCGAAAATGATTAACGTCACGGCAGTGTTTAATAATTTAAAGAAGGCGCAACAACTGCAGCCTGATTCCTCGACAGCATTGTTCGGGCTGGGCAGTTATTATCTTTTGGCTCCGCCTTTTGTAGGCAAAGACCTGGATAAGGCAGTAGATTATCTGCAGAAAGCTTTACAGGCCGAACCCGGCTTTGTGAATATCTACGTGCGCTTAGCCCAGGCCTATAAAGCCAAGAACGATGATATTAAATATCAGCAATATTTGGATAAAGCCGCATCCATTGACCCGCAGAATGAGCTTTTGCTGGAGGTAAAAAGCGGAAAGTGCAAATATCTCTGTGTGGATTAGGATTCTGTATTATAATATAGTGATGAAAAAGATTTTTTTATTTATTATTCTCTGTTTATTGCTTGCCGGCGGCATCTCTTATGCCCAGGGCGGCTCTAAACGCGCTAAATTAATGATTTTTTATTCTCCCGGATGCCGCGCCTGCCTGGAGGTAAAGCAGGAGCTAATGCAGGATATAGAAAAAAAGGCCGCAGGCGTAGTGGATATAGTTTACATGGATGTAAGCAAAGAGGAAAATTTTAAGCTGCTCTTAAGCCTTAGAGAGAGTTTTAAGAAGAATATGGAAATTGCCTGGCCGGCGTTCTTTTTAAACGGTAATTTTTTAGTGGGCAAGAAAGCGATTAAGGAAAACTTTGACCAGTTTTTTCTTGAGGCGTTGGCTTCTCCGCAAAGGGCAGGGCATTTGCAGCTGATCGATTTAATCTCCCATTTTAAGAGTTTCAGCCCTGTGGCGATAGTAGGTGCCGGCCTGATTGACGGGATCAACCCTTGCGCGTTTACGGTAATAGTTTTCTTTATTTCTTTTTTAGCTTTGCAGGGTTACAAGAAAAAAGAGCTAATCGCTATCGGCATTTCTTTTATTTTAGCGGTATTTTTGACCTATTTACTGCTGGGCTTGGGGATATTTAATCTTTTCTACCGTTTAGAAGGTTTCTTATTGGTATCTCAGGGTATAAATTACGCCATCGGGGCTTTTAGTGTTCTTTTAGGGGTTCTGGCATTTATGGATTTCTTTAAATTTAGTAAGTCTAAAGAAACCGAAGGGCTGTTTCTGCAGCTGCCGCAGAGCGTCAAGAAGCGTATCCATTATGTAATCGGGATGCATTTGCGCAAGCCCCATGGCCAAACAGAAGAAATTGCCAAGCCGCGCATTTTGCGTTTGCTGCTCAGTACTTTTATTACCGGTTTTCTGGTATCTCTCTTAGAGGCAGTCTGCACGGGCCAAGTTTATTTGCCCACGATTACCTTTGTGCTGAAGACTTCGCAGTTTAAATTGCAGGCTTTGATTTATCTTTTAGTCTACAACATCATGTTTATTCTACCATTAGTAGTTATCTTTTTGTTTGCTTTAACCGGGGCGACTTCAGAGCAGTTTTCCGCTTTCCTAAAAAAACACCTTGGGCTGGTAAAAATTCTGATGGGAATTTTATTTTTTGCCTTAGGTATATTTTTAATCTGGAGAGGGTAATGAGAGCTGTCCTATTAGCAATAATTTTATTTTTTGTAGTTGCTCTCTGCGGCGCGCAAGAGGCGCAAAACGCAACTAAGCAAACCGCGTCGCAGGAAAATTCTTCCTGGGATTTCGGCCGGGTAAAAGAAGGGGAGGTTTTAAAACACAGCTTTAGCCTGAAAAATAATTCTACCAAAGTATTGCAGATTAAAAGCGTGCATACTTCCTGCGGCTGCACTGCTTCTAAGGCGGAGAAACTTATTCTGCAACCCGGCGAAGCTACTTCTTTAGGGGTAGAATTTAATACTAAAGGCTTTAAAGGCAAGACTGAAAAACACATTTATGTTGATACCGACAGCCTTGACAATCCCCTGATTACGTATATAATTAAGGCTGAAGTGGTAACTGGCCCAGTAAATCCAAGTTAACAACCGCCTATATAATATAGGTAAGTAGGTAATAACATGCTTCCCGCCTTAGCGGGATCCCGCAGCTGGATAACGGACAGCGGGAAAAAGCGTATATCAGGTTATCAGGGTATCAGTGAGCAGGATATCAGCGTATCAGGGAATCAGGAAAAAAGACCAATTTGATATTCTGGTATCCTGATAATCTACCCACTGATAACCTGATTTCCTGATAAACGCAGTTAACTTGGCTAATAAAACATTATACGGAGGCACTAACCATGTGGTCTCTACATTTGAGGATGTGGCTTTTATTAACCCTGCTTTTCGGGTTTATCTACGCGCTGCTGACGGTTATCGGCACGCAATTTCTGCATGTCAGCGGGTTTTCTTTTTATATTGTTTTATCGCTGATAATGATGCTAGTCCAGTATATGATCGGCCCTAAGATCGTAGAGTGGACCATGCGGGTAAAATACGTTCGCCGGCAGGATTATCCGCAGCTTTTTACCATGGTGGAAGATTTGGCAAAAAAAGCTAATATTCCTGTCCCGAAAATCGGTATCGCGCAAATTGCCCTGCCCAATGCCTTTGCCTTTGGCAGGGGCTTAAGAGACGGCCGGGTCTGCGTTACAGAAGGGATCTTAAGCCTATTAAAGGAAGATGAGTTAAAGGCGGTTTTAGGCCATGAATTATCTCACCTGAAGAACCGCGACGTGCTTACCATCACGCTTTTGTCGGTAATCCCGATGATTATGTACCGCATTGCCTGGCAGTTTTTATTTTACGGCCGGCGCCGGGACGAAAGAGGGGGTAATACGGTTTTAATCGGGATGGCGGCGTTTCTTTTTTATTTTATTACCAATTTACTGGTGCTTTATGCCTCGCGCATCCGGGAATATTTTGCAGACAGAGGTTCACTGCTTTTGGGGAATAAGCCGGAAGCCTTAGCTTCAAGTTTATACAAATTAGTCTATGGCTCAGCGCGCCAGGATCGGGAATCCCTAAAAGAGGTCGAAGGCTTAAAGGCGTTTTTTGTCAATGATCCTTCGCAGGCGCTAAATGAAATCCGCGAACTCGCCGTGCTTGACCGCGATAAAAACGGCGTTATCGACAGCATGGAGCTGGCAAACCTAAGGTATAAAAAGGTTCACCTGGGTTTCGGCGACAAAATGATGGAGATCTTAAGCACGCATCCGAATATGCTTAAGCGTATCAAGCAGCTCTCGCAATACAAGTGCGCTTAAGTAGTTACTACTGAAAAACTCCTGTAGTTGCCCAATTTATTTAGGCCCGATAAATCGGGCAACTACAATATATGGTATGAACAAAGAGGTTTTTCAGCAGTAACTAAGTAAAATATTAACTTGACAAACTCGGATTGATGTGTTAAATTCTAAATAGATAAGGCACAAAGTTTGTGCTTTATGGGAAGGACAATGAAGCGTTCTTGAAAAAGAGCGCTTTTTTTGTTTTCCGGATAAAGGCGTCCTTTATGGTGAAATTTTGCCAGAAGGGCGTTTTTTATTTTTCAGAAGGCTTATAGCCTTTAGAGATTCACCCATGAAAAACATTACTTTTCAGGAACAGATAAAAGCGCTCTCTAAAATAAGCAAGGCGATTACTTCAGAGCTTTACTTAGAGGATATCCTGCGTTTGATAGTAACCGTAACCGCGGAAGCTTTAGATTCTAATATTTGTTCGCTGATGCTGCTTGATGAAAAAACCAATAGCTTAGTTATCCGCGCTACCCAGAGCATGAGCCAGGAATACAACCAAAAACCTCCTTTAAAAATCGGCGAGGGGATTGCCGGCAAAGCCGCGGCGGAAAATAAACCCATAGCCGTAAGGGACGTAACCAGAGAAAAAGAATATAAATACCAGGATATCGCCAGGAAAGAGGGTTTGCGTTCTTTGTTATGCGTTCCTCTGGCAGTCAAAGGCAAGGTAATCGGGGTAATCAATTGTTACACTACCGCAGCGCATGATTTTACGGAAACCGAAATTGAAATTCTCACCTCTATCGCTAATCAAGCGGCAGTAGCAATCGAGAATACCGAACTGATAGTAAAAAGCAAGGTTATTCAGGAAGAGCTGGAGATGCGCAAAAGAATTGAGCGCGCCAAGGGCCTCCTCATGCAGCAGGAAGCTTTAAGCGAAGAGCAGGCTTATTTAAGGATCCGTAAATACAGCATGGACAACCGTAAGTCAATGCGCGAAGTTGCCGAGGCAATAATCCTTGCTTCGGATATGAAGAAAGTAAAGCAGCCGAATTAGGCGTAACAGTTCAGCTTTTAGAAGCGCCCGTCGGTGTCATTGCGAGGCACGAAGTGCCAAAGCAATCCTATAAAAAGGCTGCTTCGTCGCTGTCGCTCCTCGCAGTGACACGAATACTTCCAAGAGATGAACTATTACAATTAGGCCGACTGCTCATAAGGCCAAAATAACTAGTTACTACTGAAAAACTCCGGTAGTTGCCCAATATATTTAGGCCCGATAAATTTGGCAACTACAATACATGGTATGAACAAAGAGGTTTTCCAGCGTTAACTAACTAAAAACCCTTTTGTGAGGGAGAGTTAACAATATGAGCAAAAAACCCAAAGGAGGGGGAGTGCAATGAATCTGCAAAGGCCAAATGGCAACGACGCAACCGGAACGTTTAACCGTTCCAAGAATGTTTCGCCGGGATCAGGTATTTGTTCTCGTTGTATTGACGGATGTAAAGGAAACTGCGAAGTTTTCAAAGCAAGCTTTAGGAGCCGGGAAGTGATTTATCCGGGGGCTTTTGGCGATATTACCGCCGGCAGCGACAAGGATTATCCGGTTGATTATTCGCACCTGAATATCCAGGGTTATGCCTTGGGGGCAAAGGGGCTGCCCGCGGGAGTTAAGGCCGGCCCTGACACCACAAAATTTCCCGACGTAAATACTGAAACAGAATACGGCTGGGAGAGCAAGGTCAAAATGAAGGTGCCGGTTTTTACCGGCGCTTTAGGCTCCACGGAAATCGCCCGCAGGAACTGGGAGCATTTCGCGGTGGGCGCGGCAATCTCAGGGATTACCTTAGTCTGCGGGGAAAATGTCTGCGGTATTGACCCGGGTCTTGAGTTAGACAGTAAAGGCAAAATTAAAAATTCTCCGGATATGGACCGGCGCATTGAAACTTATAAAAAATTTCACGAAGGCTTCGGCGAGATACTGGTGCAGATGAATGTTGAGGATACGCGCTTGGGTGTGGCGGAATACGTGCGCAAAAAACATAACCTCCAAGCTATAGAATTAAAATGGGGCCAGGGCGCTAAATGTATCGGCGGGGAAATAAAGGTAAAGAGCTTAGAGAGGGCGCTGGAATTACAAAGGCGCGGATATATTGTAACTCCTGACCCGTCTTTAACAGCTAACCAGAAAGCATTTAAAGACAAAGCAATAAAAGAATTTGAGCGGCATTCCCGCCTGGGTTTTGTTTCAGAAGAGGGGTTTATGGCGGAAGTAGGGCGCTTAAGGGATTTGGGTTTTAAGCGCGTCACCTTAAAAACCGGGGCATATTCTATGCGCGAGTTGGCTATGGCTATCAGGTACTCAAGCCTGGCGCATATTGACCTCTTGACCATAGACGGCGCTGCCGGCGGAACTGGGATGAGCCCTTGGAAGATGATGCAAGAGTGGGGGATTCCTACTTTCTACCTGGAAGCGTTAACCTATGAATTCTGCCAGAAGTTAACTAAATTAGGCATGCGCGTGCCGGATATTGCCATTGCCGGCGGTTTTTCCGGAGAAGACCATATGTTTAAGGCTATTGCTATGGGAGCTCCTTTTGTAAAAGCAGTCTGCATGGGCAGGGCTTTGATGATTCCGGGAATGGTAGGTAAAAATATCGCTAACTGGATTAAAGAAAAGAACCTTCCTGTGACTGTGTCTGAATACGGCAAGAGCGAGAAAGAGATTTTTGTCTGCTACGAAGAGCTATCGGAGAAATACGGCAAAGCAATGAAGGATATTTCCCTGGGGGCAGTGGGGGTATATTCTTTTGTCCAAAAGCTAAAAACCGGGCTGCAGCAGTTAATGGCCGGAAGCAGGAATTTCAGGTTGAGCACGATTTCCCGCAATGACTTGATGTCGCTGACCCAGGAGGCTGCCGAGGTTTCAGGTATCCCCTATGTAATGGATGCTTTCCGCGCAGAAGCCGAAGAGATACTTGAGGGAAACGGCTGTCAGAAAGCCCCCGCGCTAAACCACGGGAAATCCAGGGTAGCAGTAGGAGGGTAAAGCTTATGGTTAATAAAGGGTTATGCGTTAGCTGTGAAAATGATCCGGGCTGTGTTTTCCAAGGCAGGTTTCCCATCCTGCAATGCGAAGAGTTTTTTACACCGAATGGGGGATCAACTAAGGTTAAACAATTAAAGCAAAAGGATAGTAAATGCTGCCGGGAAGAAGTAACTGAGGAGTAGGTTGGGTTACACCTACGCGGTGCCCTTGCACCGCGTAGGTGTAACAGTTGCGAAGTTAACTTGCAAAACAATAGTGGTTATAGGACTGAGGCGTCCTGAATCCGATGGCGGAAGAAGAGGGGCGCCTTAACCTTTAATAGAGGGTACTAAAAGATGGAATTTGAGGTTTTATTAAAAAGATTATCACCGGTGATTAAAAGAATAAGCTATAAAGTGAGGCGGCGTTCTGCAAATTGCAGCCCTGAAGACCTTTATCAGGAAGCATTGCTGCGTTTGTGGTCGGAATTCCAGGCAGGCAGATTAGCCGATAAAACAGACAGCTATATACTTCAGGGGTGTTATTTCCACCTGAAGAATTATATCCGTAAATACGCTTTGGCAATAAATTTAGTCAGCCTGAATAACCTGGAAAACCAAGACGGCCAAGAAATCAATTTAGACCAGGTGCTGCATTTAGATCATTCTTTGCCTCTGCGCGAAAAGCTGCATTGCAGTATGTTGATTGACCAGATCAATAATAACGGCCTCTTGCCCCGGGAGAAAGAAGTTTTCCGGCTCTTGTTGGAGGGCCGCACTATCCGGGAGATCGGTTTAAGCTTAGGTATTTCGCATGTAATGGTAATTAAGATAAAAAAAAGCATGCTCAAGAAGTGCCTGGAGCATATGGATAAAATTTAAGGTTACCAAAACTAAGCGTTTATTACTTGTATTAGTGTAACAGCACAGGGTAGTGTAGAAATGACAAGGGCGTTCTCGAAAAGGAACGCCGTTTTTATTGCCCGGTAAGGGCACACCCAGCAATCCTATATGCTGGGGTGTTACTCATTCCAAAAGACGTAGGCGTCTTTGATCTAGTGATGGATAAAAGACGCCTTTTGTTTCAGGAGGAAACACACCCGCCGATCGTGATAAGGCGGGGTGTAATTTTATGGAGGTGGAGATGAATAGTTTGCGGATCGGGGTCTTTAGTTCTGCGTTTTGCATTTTAAGTTTTACGTTTGGATATGCCACTCCTTCCACGCATATCTGGTCGCCATCCACGGATATCCAACCTTACAAAAAGATACACATAACCGCAGATAATTATACCGCTACCAAGAAAACCGACCATACCGGAGCGCGCACCTATGTCCAGCAGGTTTACGGCTTGACCTTTAGTTTACTCTCCGATAAGCAGGAAGAAAACCTTTTAGGGAAAATCTGGCAGCCATTAAACAAAATTATGGGGGAAACAGGGTTTGATTATAAAAAGGGTTTTGGAAATGTTTACGATACATACCCGTGGTATTTTCATTTTAAATTCGCCGTACCGGAAGGCGCCTATTTTAAATATATGCCGGCTTTAGCTGCCGGCGGCTACGACATCGGCACCAAGCACAATATTACCGATTACAAAGTCTGGTATTTCAAAGGGGCAAGGACTGTTTCCCTTGGCAAGCTTAATTTAGGCAGGTTCTCCGCCGGGTTCTTTAACGGCCGGGCAAAATTACTACGTGATAAAAATGGCGGCCGGGACAATATCGGCACTATGTTTGCCTGGGAGAGGACAATGCCGGAAATTTCCGATAAGCTCTGGCTTTGCGTTGATTATCAGGGCACGCAATCTTCTTACGGGGCAATGAACTACGGTTTTGCCTGGAGTTTTACCAAAGATATTTCCGCGATCGTGGGTTATGAAATATACAATAATCCCAATTTGCGGGATACGATAACTTTTCAACTGGATATTAATTTCTAATAAGATAAGCGAAAGGAGTTGTTAATGAAAATAATGATGAGGCGTTTTCTTAAGAAGAATAGTTTGATAATTTTATGCATGGTGCTTGTTTTTTCTGTTTTATCGGCAGTATCTCTTTTCGCCGGCAGTCCTGATGCCAGTGGGGCAGCGACTGGTACAGCTAGCGATGTACCTGCGGCTATGGCAGGCAAGCCTACAATGGATGAAATAGCCAGTACAGCCGGGCATAACCGTGTGGCTATTAATTTTGTCTGGATGCTTATCTGCGGATTTTTGGTTATGTTCATGCAGCCGGGCTTTGCCATGGTAGAGACAGGCCTTACTCGCGCCAAGAATGCCGCCCATACCATGGGGATGAATTTTTTGATCTACCCCTTAGGTATGCTCGCTTTTTATGCCTGTGGTTTTGCTCTGATGTTTGGCGGCATAGGCGCTCTTGGCACTTTGGGTGGCTATGGGGGCTTAAATCATGAATTTACAATTAATCTATTCGGGAAATCTTTTGGTTTGTTTGGGTTAAATGGTTTTTTCCTTTCGGGATCATCCTACGATGTTGCTGTGTACACGCTTTTCCTTTTTCAGATGGTCTTCATGGATACCACGGCTACCATTCCTACTGGGGCATTGGCTGAACGCTGGAAATTTCTCTCTTTTTGTATTTACGGGATTTTTGTCGGCACAATAATCTATCCTATTTTCGGTAACTGGGTGTGGGGCGGAGGGTGGCTGGCGATGTTAGGGCAGAATTTTGGTTTAGGCCACGGCCACGTTGATTTTGCCGGTTCTTCAGTAGTGCACATGACAGGCGGAGTGATTGCTTTAGTAGCTGCCTGGATTGTGGGCCCTCGGCTGGGAAAATTTAATCGCGACGGAAGCGTCAACCCCATTCCGGGACATAATATTCCGATGGCAGTTATTGGTACATTTATCCTGGCTTTTGGATGGTTTGGTTTTAATGCCGGCTCAACTTTAGCCGGCACGGACTTACGCATAGGAGTTGTGGCTGTTAACACAATGTTAGCCTCAGCCACAGGAGCAATGGCAGCAACTATATGGATGTGGACGGTGCGCACTAAAAAACCTGATCCGAGCATGATGTGCAATGGAATGTTGGCTGGCCTTGTGGCAATTACCGCTCCCTGCGCATTTGTAAATTCTATCAGCGCTTGCGTAATCGGGCTTATAGCCGGAGTACTTGTAGTTGAATCGGTTTATTTTGTAGAAGGTAAACTTAAAATAGATGATCCTGTTGGCGCTATATCAGTGCACGGAGTAAATGGTGCCTGGGGTTGTTTGGCTCTCGGCCTTTTTGCCGACGGCTCATATGGCAATGGATGGAATGGGGTCACCGGGGCTGTTAAGGGATTATTCTACGGCGATTATTCTCAATTCTTTGCTCAGTGTATAGGTGTGCTCTCAAATATTATCTACGTAGGATTAATAACCTTTGTAATATTCAAACTCCTTGAAATCTTTGTGGGCAACCGCGTAGAACCGGAAGCTGAGATAGATGGCCTTGATATTCCTGAAATGGGGGTCGTAGGTTACAATGGGGTAAAGCTAGATAAACATTCAGAAACGCCTATTTCCAAAGAGTTGTTCTCTTAAAACTATTTTTAAAAGGGAGGGGCCCTAAAATGAAAAAGATAGAAGCGATAATCCGGCCGGAAAAAATTGATATGGTGCGAAATGCTCTTGGGGCAATCGGCTACCCGGGAATTACCATAACCGAGGTCGAAGGGCACGGAAAACAAAAAGGCCTGGTGCAGCAGTGGCGCGGCAAGGAATATAGATTAGAACTCCTGCAAAAGGTAAAAATAGAGGTAGTGGTAAAGGATGCGGATGTGGAGCGTATCGTAAAGGTAATAATGGATAAAGCGCGCACGGATAAAATCGGAGACGGGAAGATTTTTGTCTATCCGATAGAAAATGTGTTCAGGATACGCACAGGAGAAAAAGGGGAGTCGGCGCTATAGAGTTTAAGAATAAAGATGGAAAATAAAGAGTTAATCACTTCGGCTTTGGTAATGTCGGAGACGGAAAAATATTTATTCTGGATCTGGCGGAGTGCATATACGTATCCGCACAGAAGAGCGCGGCCCTATAGCCATAGGATAGGCCATGGATGAGCCTTATTTGGATAACTTTTTGGATCCCATTGCTAAAGTCTGGGGCAACGCTCCGGAGAGCCCTGCAATGGCTGCGCTTAAGGATAAAAGCCATAAGCAGCCCCCAGAAGATAAAGGCGTTCTGTCAAAAGTTTTATCTTCTAATCTATCTAGTTAACGCTGAAAAACTCCTGTAGTTGCCCAATTTATTGGGCTTCAACCGAAGCCTGATAAATCAGGCAACTACGATGGGCCCGATAAATCGGGCAACTACGATGAGCCCGATAAACTGGGCAACTACAATATATGGTATGGACAGAGGGGTTTTTCAGTGGTAACTATCTATCTTTTGTTTTTCCAGAATGTTGCGCCAATTGAGATACCCTCCCCCTTGTGGGGAGGGATAGGGAGGGAGTTTTAAAC
>Ga0265296_1001874_pt1 | contig 22530 bp, 20 predicted proteins | sample MunlanPumphouse1_FD_189073 | JGI IMG/M metagenome (GOLD analysis project Ga0265296, IMG submission 189073) | Groundwater microbial communities from a municipal landfill in Southern Ontario, Canada - Pumphouse #1 | ecosystem: Environmental > Aquatic > Deep subsurface > Groundwater | place... | reverse complement strand
TTTTCATTTCTGCAAAAGAAAAACAAAACATCGAAGGGCTTAAAGAATTGCTTTACCAACGCGTAAAAGAGATTCACAAAGCGCGATACCCTTATGATCATTTTTTATATTAAAATTTGTGTTTTTTCAAAAAAATTATGTAGGTTTGTAATCATAACGGATGCTACGCAAATCATATATTTATTTGTTGGTGTCACTCAGAGCCAGCCATTGCGTGGGCTTGTGAAAAAGCGGCTGTGTCGAAGAGTGACTATGTATTGGTCGGACTTCGACACGTCCCGAAAAGGGGACGGCTCTGCCTGACCTCTAAATTTAGTTCGCCACAGTGAATCATTTATTATATTTGCGTAACATCAGATTATAAGAAATTAAAAATGTTTCAATTTTCAGTTGTCATCATAACATTTAATGAAGAGCGTAATATTGCCCGCTGCTTAAAATCACTCGGAGAAGTGGCGGATGAAATCATTGTTGTAGATTCGTTTTCGACGGATAAAACAGCTGAAATATGTCAGAAATTTCCTGTAAAATTTATTCTAAAAGAATGGATGGGTTATTCACCTGCAAAAAATTTCGCCAACAGCATGGCAAACAATGATTACATTCTTTCAATAGATGCCGATGAAGCCCTTTCCGATGAATTGAGAAAAGCCATCTTAGAATTAAAAAAATCTGATAATTTATTTGATGCTTATCGCTTTAACAGACTTGCCAATTACTGCGGAAAATGGATACATCATTGCAGTTGGTACCCTAATACCAAACTTCGTTTATGGAATCGCCATAAAGGTGAGTGGGAAGGAGAGATTCATGAAGAGGTAAAGATGAAAAGCAGCGCAAAGGTTGGTTTTATTAAAGGTGATCTTTTGCATTATTCCTATTACAGCATCGAACAACATATCAACCAGGTTAATGTTTTTACTGATTTAACAGCAAAAGCAGCCTTTAAAAAAGGTAAAAAAGCAGGTTGTTTAAAAATACTTTTTAGTCCGTTTATAAAATTTACCAGGGATTATTTTTTCAGGCTCGGCTTCCTGGATGGTTATGCCGGTTTTGTAATTTGCCGTATATCGGCGCACGCTACATTTCTGAAATATGCTAAACTCCGGCAACTTAATAATAATAAGTAGAATCCCGTGGCAGGTATTTACATCCATATCCCCTTCTGCAAAAGCAAATGCCACTACTGTAATTTTTATTCGCTGGCTTCTTCCCGTCATGTGAGGGATTTTGTTCCGGCTCTCATAAAAGAGATTGGACTCATGCAAAATTATTTAGCCGGTGAAAAAATCGAAACGATTTACTTAGGTGGCGGAACACCTTCGCTGCTTGATTATGATACGCTGATGATGGTATTTGATAAACTTCGGAAAACTTATGTGATATCTGCCGATGCTGAAATAACCATCGAAGCAAATCCAGATGATCTCGATGTAAAAAAAATCAATGATCTAAAACGAACTCCTGTAACCCGTATCAGCATAGGGATACAATCGTTCTTTGATGATGACCTGAAATACCTGAATCGCATACATACGGCATCACAAACTGAATCATCAGTAAAACGCAGTCAGGATGTTGGTTTTGAAAACATCAGTATTGATTTGATTTATGGAATACCGACACTGACGGATGAAAAATGGGTTGAAAATTTAGATATTTCTTTCTCGCTTAATGTACCTCACATTTCGGCTTATGGTCTTACCGTTGAACCCAAAACAGCCATGGAAACGCTTATCAGGAAAGGGAAGGCAACAGCTGTTGACGAAAAGCAGTCGGTAAGACAGTATAAAATTCTTATGCGGCAAATGAAAGCCAATGGTTTTATTCATTATGAAATCTCTAATTTCTGCAAAGATGGTTTCATTTCCCTGCACAACAGCAATTATTGGAAAGGCGTGAAATATATAGGTTTAGGGCCTTCTGCACATTCTTATGATCAGTCGTCAAGGCAATGGAATACCTCTGACATTCTGAAATACCTTGAATCAATTGAACAAGGGAATATCCCTGCTGAAAAGGAAATCCTTTCTGAAACAGACAAATTAAACGAATATATCATGACATCACTGCGCACCATCCGGGGTTGCGATCTTGATTATATCGGAAAAACATTTGGTTCCGGATTACAAAACTCCATAAAAAAAAGGATTGATAAACACATTGCAGCAAATCATATAGCGTTCACTGATCATATTCTTACCCTTACCGATGAAGGAAAACTTTTTGCAGATGGGATTGCAGCGGGTTTGTTTGAGGAGTAGCAGCTTTAATCTTTACCCTGAGAAAAACCGGCTGGTGATCCGAAAATTCAAAATTTGTCGGGATGGTTTTATTTTCAATCACATCAAGATTCGGAGAGACAACAAAATAATCAATGATTGTAGTTTTGGTTTTTCCCTTAGTATAAGCTTCATTTACATCTCTGTTGGTGGGTTGCGAAGTATCAAATACCCACTTCCATCCGCCAGGCAGGAAATCCTTTTCGAATGCAGGTTCCGCTGCTCTTTTTGCTTCACTGTTGTCGGGTTTTTTCATATCAAACCCGGGAGGGTTTCTGTTCCAGTCGCCACCGGCAACCACATAATTACCTCTTTCGTATTCGTCAAGCATAATAGCTTTAAGTAAATATCCTTCATTTTCTCTCAGTTCGGCGGCATCATCAAAAGCAGAATTGTGGGTATTAAGAAGCGCTAAATATTTTCCGCCGGGCATTTTAAACTTCGAATATATCATGCACCTGTCAGGCAGAAATATTTTCTTAGGCCACGAATAATTAGCAATGTAAGGAAAGCGATAAGCCTCCACAGGTCTTATCTTCGATAATATCATCATCCCCGATACCACGCTGCCCATAGGCGAATACACGGGAAAAGGAACAAATTTCACATCATAGTTTTTTGCAAAAACATACGAATAGTTTGGGATGAACTGATTGATCAGTATTGATTCATTCGTATAATAACTTCTCCTGGCGTTGGTGTCCACTTCCTGCAAAAGGAACATATCAACAGTATCGTTCTTTAAAAAGAAATTAAGGGTTCCGTTTAAATATTTCTGGAAGTCTTCTTTGGAAGGGCGTACCTTACTTCCGCCGTCATAAAAGAAATCCATGTCTTTCCCGAGCCCGCAGTAACCAATATTCCAGCTTATGAAGGTCAAAATACTGTCGTTAGATGCTTCAAAATAACCTTGTCCTGAAATTTCGAGCTTTTCTTTTTGTGTTGGCTGATAATCCTTAAAAGTTCCATATATGATGATCCCTCCAAATAAAAGAACGACCGCCAGAACAATAAATAATACTGTTTTTAAAATCAGCCTGAGTGTTTTTTTCCACCTCATAAAAAATGTCCAAATTTTAGTAAAAAGTAAAATTATTAAATTCTTTGTAACTATACAGCCGATAAAAAAATAAATAGAACGCAGATGACGCAGAAAATTATGATGAACACAGATAAAATCATCGTAATCATAAATTTTATGATGAGCAAGATAAAAATCATATTTAATCATAAGCAACTTAGCGAAGCGATCTCACGAACACCTTTAAAATCAATAAATATTGTGAGTAATCTGCGTCATCTGCGTTCTATTCCATTGCCTGAGTAGTTACAATTCTTTAATATTTCGACATTTAAATTCATTCACACGTATAGAAACACCAATTATTTTTTTTATACCTTTACACATTACTAAATGGCGATATCTTATGCGAAAAAATAAAATGCCAATTTTAGGGTCTATTATTAAGAGTGCCATTGAGCTAAGGAGCAAAATCCCTTTCGATTCCTTAAAACCAAAACCTTATATTGCACAAAAGCGTGCATTGAAAAGGCTATTGCGGAAGGCAAGTATAACTGCTTTTGGTGAGCGTTATAATTTTTACGACCTGCTTAAAGAAAAAGATTTTATTAAAGTTTTTCAGGCAATAGTTCCTATATGTAATTACAATTCTATTTTTAAAAAATGGTGGTACCGTTCGATTAATGGCGAACCTTTTGTTTGCTGGCCCGGCAAGGTTAAATACTTTGCATTAAGTTCGGGTACTTCAGAAGCCTCAAGCAAATATATTCCCATTACCAGCGATATGCTGAAAGCCATTAAGAAAACAAGCATCCGGCAAATATTTTCTCTTGCACAGTATGATTTTCCCGGAGATTTTTTTGAGAAAGGCATATTGATGCTGGGCGGGAGTACTCATTTGCAGTACAATGGCACTTATTATGAAGGCGATCTTTCAGGAATAACCGCAGGCAATATCCCGTTTTGGTTTCAGCATTTTTACAAACCTGGTAAACGCATTTCAAAAGAAAGAGACTGGCCAACCAAACTTGAAGAGATAATTAAAAAAGCGCCCGACTGGGATATCGGAATTATATGCGGAGTTCCGGCATGGATACAAATTCTTTTTGAAAGAATAATTGAACGATATAAGCTCAATAATATTCACGACATCTGGCCAAATTTCTCTATTTATGTGCATGGCGGCGTTTCATTTTCACCTTATCAAAAAGGATTTGAAAAGTTACTGGGGCATCCTGTAACTTTTATTGAAACCTACCTGGCTTCGGAAGGATTTATCGCATACCAGAGCAGACCGAATACAAACTCGATGGAATTAGTGCTTGACAACGGAATATTTATGGAGTTTGTCCCTTTTAATGATAAAAACTTTGATGCGGATAACAATATTAAAAGCACTGCAAATGCGCTTACCATAAAAGAAGTAAAGGAAAGCGAAGAATATGCGTTGCTGATTTCATCCTGTGCCGGAGCATGGAGATATTTGATAGGCGATACTATCAGGTTCACGTCTGTTGAACGCTGTGAAATAATAATTACAGGCCGCACCAAACATTTTCTGAGCCTTTGCGGAGAACATTTGTCGCAGGAGAATATGAACCGCGCTATACAGATGCTCGAAGATGAATACAATATTGAAGTACGCGAATTTACAGTAGCGGGTATTAAGCACGATTCTATGTTCGCACATAAATGGTACATCGGTACCGATAACCAAATTGATCCTGTTATCGTAAAAACCAAAATTGACGAATATCTGAAAATTTTGAACGATGATTATCGTGTTGAAAGAATTGCCGCCATCCGTGATGTATTTGCAGAAGTGCTTCCCTGCGAAGTATTTTACAATTGGATGAAGTTGAAAGGGAAAGAAGGCGCACAAAATAAGTTTCCGCGTGTGCTCAAAAACGAAAAATTAACTGATTGGGAAGAATTCCTTTCAAAATATAGGAAAACAATAGGTAATTATTTAGGTATAGGGAAATAGAGGTATAAGGTATAAGGGAAAAGACCTATAACTTTCACCACTCCTATTATACCTTTATAACCCATACCTTTATACCTAAATAGTAACAATAATAGTGTAATTATGATTCGTATTTTTATTGAAGGTGTAATTCTTGGATTGTTGGTTTCCATCACTTTTGGACCTGCTTTCTTTACCATTATACAGACCGGTATTGATAGGGGTTTTAAATCAGCTTTTTATACTGCTCTTGGAATCATTATCTGTGATTTTTTTCTCATAGTTGTCTGTTACCTTGGGCTTTATTCCATCTTTCAAAAAACAGAAAATAAACTTTATATTGGTTTCATTGGAGGTATCATCCTGATTATTTATGGAACCTATACCTACTTTAAAAAGCCTGAGATATTGAAACGGCGTAGCGCAAAATACAAAACACCGGAAATAAACGAGAAACATTTTAAATATATCATGAAAGGATTTTTCCTCAATATTGCTAACCCGTTCATTTTCATTTTCTGGCTTACAGCTATGAGCTGGATTTCTGCAAGGGCGGAAGAAGGCAAATTATTCAATTATGCCGTTACTTTTTTCAGCGGAACTCTTATAACTATATTCAGTACCGACCTGCTTAAAAGTTTTATCGGAAACAGGATTAAAAAATATCTCCGCCCAAGAATCCAGCTTTGGATAAATCGCATCGTAGGTATTTCTCTTGTTGTGTTTGGTATTGTCCTGATTATACGCGTTTATTTGGAACATCCTTTGTTGAAAATTCATTGATCATTTTTGATTTTGAAAAAAAATGAATAGACACGCCTAAATGACATGTTTTATAAGAAAAAAAAATGTTAAATAGTTTCGTAATTTAACATATTTTCATATTTTTGCAGGAAATAGATACATAAATTAATTATGAAAACGATGAATAAAGTATTTACGGGATTTATTGTATTGATTGCAGGTTTTTTTATGCATTTTTCTTCTTCTGCACAAAGCTGGTCTCCACTTGGCAGCGGAATTGAAGGAACGGTTAACGCAATAATAGAATATAACGACGAATTATATGTAGGCGGACTGTTTGCCAAAGCAGGAAATGTTGATGTTTCAAACATCGCCAAATGGGACGGAAGAAAATGGACAGCTGTTGCATCTGGTGTTAACGGCTCTGTTTTTTCTTTTTGTGTATACAATGGTGAACTATATATAGGTGGAAATTTTACAATGGCTGGCTCTGACTCTATTAGCTATATTGCAAAATGGAATGGCAAAGTCTTTATGCCTGTCGGGAAAGGTATGGATGGCAGGATCTCTGCGATGGCTGTTTTCAACAATGAGTTGTATGTGGCAGGGCAGTTTGATAATGCCGGAGGCATTGCAACGTCAAATATTGCAAAGTGGAATGGGAAAGCTTGGTCAGTTGTTGGTTCGGCGATTGCAAAGTGGGAAAACAACGCATGGAATATTGTCGGCTCGGGGATAAATGGTAGGGTTTTTTCTTTATGCGTATATGACAGTTGTTTATATGCTGCAGGAAAATTCACTTACGCAGGTGTTACTCCTGCAAATTATATCGCAAAATGGGACGGCACCAACTGGTCTGCTTTAGGTTCAGGAATATCAATAATTTCGACCACAGAACCTTATGCAAGAGCTCTTGCTGTTTATAATAACGAACTATATATTACGGGGTTTTTCAACGCTGTTGATGGTATTACAGTTAATAATATTACAAGATGGAACGGAAAGAATTTCCTGCCTGCAGGAACAGGTATAGAATATTCCTCAACAGGTGAAAGTTTTGGAAGGACAATGATCGTTTATAACGGAGAGTTATATGTTGGAGGAATATTCAGTACTGCAGGCCCCAGTTTTACAACAAATATTGCCAAATGGAACGGGAAAGCGTGGTCAGCAGTTGAGTTTAAGAACAGCCAGATTATTTGCTTCGGCGAATACAAAGTATCTCTTATTACAGGAGGAGTATTTAAAAGACTTAAAGACGAGCCGAACAACATAACATCATATTGTCCTTATGTAAAGGCAGATTTTACTATGGAGCCTTCGTTCGGAAAAACTCAGCCTTTGAAAGTTATGTTTACCAATACTTCAACGGGATCAAAGGCTTTTTCATCCTTTTGGGACTTTGGTGATGAAACTGTCAACAAAGATGTTAACCCCACACATACTTTTAAAAATTACGGGAATACCCCCGTAACATTATATGCAACTTCCCGTGAGGGTTGTGCAAGCGTAAAGATAAAGTTTATTACAATAGATTCAATGCCGCCTTCAAAACCAAATATAACTGAAAACAAAAATGTTTTATCTCTTGCAAATCCTCAACCGAATGAAAAATACCAGTGGTTTTTTAATAACAATAAGATCATAGATGCTAATACTTCAAGTTACCTGGCCATTGAAACAGGAACATATCATTTGCTTGTAACCAATACATCAGGATCTTCAACTTCCGATCAACTTAAACTTGTTGTTGTGGACAATGCAAAGATTGCATATAACAATCTTGATGCAAACAATATCAATGCTCGTTTTAATTCCGAAGGAAGCATGTTCTGGGATTTTACTGACCCTATGTATGAAGTTCCAAAAGGAAGCGGTAAAAGCACAATTTATACCGGAGCATTATGGATAGGAGGGTACGACAATAATCACAAGTTTCATCTTGCCGCACAAACATATCGCCGCAAAGGAACAGATTTCTGGGCAGGACCTGTTATGAAACCTGAAAGTTATTCTACAGTCCAGGACAGTATATGGAATAAGGTGTGGAAGATAACTAAACAAGAAATAGAAGATCATAAAGCACACCGGCAGGATAATACGTATATAATGTCAGCAGCAATTGCTAACTGGCCTGGCAATGGAAATAGTAATTTCGGACAGGCACGCGACCTTGCTCCTTATGCCGATATAAACAATAATGGAATATACGATCCTAAGAATGGCGATTATCCTTTGATTAATGGTGATCAGGCAGTGTTTTTTATTTTTAACGACGACAGGACAAAACATACTGAAACGCAAGCCGATAAATTAGGTATTGAGGTTCGTGGACTGGCTTATGCTTTCAATGCCCCTGAAGATTCTGCACTTAATAATACTATTTTCCTTAACTACAAAATCATTAATCGCTCAAAAGAACTGTATAATTCTGTTTATGCAGGTGTGCTTACTGATTTCGACATTGGTATGTCATCCGACGATTATATAGGAAGCGATATTTTGCTTAATACATATTTCGGTTATAACGGAGATGATTATGACGAAGGAACTTATGGTTACGGAAAAATTCCTCCGGCGCAAGGTGTAACTTTTCTTAACGAAGTTATGACTAATTTTATATATTATAACAACACCGGTATTGGAAGTCCTATTACGCAAGATCCGGAAAATGCAGAGAATTATTACAACTATATGCAAAGCGTATGGAAAGATAAATCACCCGCTACTTACGGAGGCAATGGCTATGGCGGAAAAATGCCGGCCAATTATATGTTCTCCGGATGGTACGGCGGATGGACTGAAGGCGCTGTAGGAAGCCTGATAGGGGACAGAAGAGGGCTTGGTTCTATCGGGCCTTTAACCCTGAAACCCGGCGAATCAAAAAACATTGACCTTGCTTACATAACAGCATGCGATTATTCAGGCAATATGCTCAGCGTTGACTTACTCAAGCAGAGAGTGGCCAAGATTAAAGAATTCTATAATACCAATATTGCAGGTAAAAAGTAGAAAATATAGCAGTAAAAAATCCCCCCGAGTACTCGGGGGGATTTTCTTTTTTATGGCAAAGGATCTATTGAAAAGCGACCTAATATTCTTCAGGCGGGATGCCGTTGCCAGGATTAAAAAAAAACATATATCTTTGCTGACTAAATCTATATATATACTTAAAACGGGATAAATTGTGACATTTTATGATTACAATAAAGGTAAAGAGTTATTATTAAGGTATAAAGGTATATGGAAGAATATGTTATACCCTATACCTTATTCCCTTATACCTAAAACCAAAATGTGCAAATTTATATCACGCACAGTATAATATTATTTTTAAGCTTTCATGAGCGAACTTTATAACAAACTCCTTGAAGATGTGCGGTTTCAGGAAGGACTGAAGGCTTGCATTAACTGCGGTACCTGTACAGCGATCTGTGCTGCTGCTTCATTTTATAATTATGATCCGAGAATTATAGTCGACACTGTTCAGTCCCGGGATGAAGCAGAAATCGAAACCCTGCTAAAAAGCGACACTATCTGGTACTGCGGTGAATGCATGTCCTGCAAAACGCGCTGTCCGAGAGGCAATACTCCGGGATTAATTATTATGGCTCTCCGTGCTTTATCGCAGGAATTAGGTTATTTCGTTGAGTCTGAAAAAGGACGGCAGCAATTAGCTGTTAAAAGAACTGTTGGCCAATGGATACTGGATTTTGGATACTGTCTCTATCTTGAAGGAGTTGGGACAGATCTTCATCCTGAACAAGGCCCCGTTTGGGATTGGAGGCAAAAATTCTGGAAAGAACACTTTGAACGTCTTGGAGCCAATTATAAAGGCGATGGACCCGGAATTCTGAGGAAAATTCCGGAAGAAGCATTGCAGGAAATCAGAAAAATTTTTGATTTGACAGGCGCTACCGCAAGGTTCAATAAAATTGAAGAATATTCGAAAAAGAAAGCTGAAGAATTGGATCTCGAATTTGGCGATGGATTGGATAATGAATATTTTAAGCATATATATTCTCATAATAATAAAACGCACACAAGAGGATGAAGGCAGAAGGTAAAAAAGCCATCTGGAAAGAATACCAGAAAGAAATAGCTGATAATCGCTATTTTTATGTACGTAGTTGTGTCCGGCAAAATTTTTTCCCAGGGTCTGAAACGGCTTTCTTGAAAATAATGCGTGAAGAACTCAGTAAGAATGTATACGAACATCCCTGCCACACAACATGCACCGGAATTGGTTATCACGCAGATATAATACCTGTTGATACGACGATGACCGTAGTAGCACGTCAATTTGCACTGATGACTGAAGCCGGATATGAAAACCTTGTTCCTTCATGTATCACATCTTTTGGAATTTATACAGAAGTTCTTGACACATGGCATCACTTTCCAGATGTTGAGGCAAAAGTGAGGGAATACTTAAAGAAAGCTACAGGCAGGGAATTTAAAATACCCAAGAACCTTGCTCATGCAAGCGATATTTTTTATAAATTCAGAAAAGATATTGCGCAAAAATCGAAATATAAACTGATTGATAAAGAAACTGGTAAGCCTTTAAAAGTAGTCGATCATATTGGCTGTCATTATGCCAAAATGTTTCCTGATAAAGGAATCGGCGGAGCTGAATATCCCTGCGTTTTAACCGGAATGATCGAGGAATGGGGTGGTGAAGTAATTGATTATCCTGAACGTCGCCACTGCTGTGGTTTTGGCTTCAGGCAATATTTAGTACAAGCAAACAGGGGCTATTCTGTTGCCTGCTCACATAAAAAATTTGAGTCAATGGAACCATATAAGCCCGATCTGATTCTCACCAATTGTCCCGGTTGTCCTATGTTTCTTGATAAATGGCAATATGCTATCGCAGAACTGGAAGGGAAAACTTATGGTAAAGATGGCTATGGAATACCTGTTTTTACTTATGAAGAACTGGCAGGGTTGGTACTTGGCTATAATCCATGGGATCTTGGATTACAGGTACATCAGGTTTCCTGTGAGCCTGTACTTGATAAAATTGGGATTGAATACGATCCAAAGAAAAAGTATGCCGATAAAAACGGAAATGTACCCGGCATTCCGGAAAAACCGGAGGTTTTGAAAGTTTATACTTAAATGGCTTAATTGTTTAATTGTTTAATTGTTATTTTATTTATTGCTTGTGCTGTTAATGCCTGCCTGTCCGGTAGGTAGGATTTATTTACAACAATTTAGCAATATAACAATTTAACAATTTATTTCAATAAAAGGTAAATTTTTAACTGTTTGCAGTTTATTAATTAAAATTTTCATGAGTAAAAAGAAAATAATTGTTATTGGAGGAGGCATAGCCGGGATGGAATCATCCACTTATCTTGCTTCCATGGGATATGATGTTACCCTGCTTGAAAAGAGCCACGAACTTGGCGGCCATTTATTGAAATGGGAAAAACTCTTTCCCACCATGAGGCTTGGTAAAGACGTGGTAGAATTCCTTGATAAGGGTATTGAACTTGCAAAAGTGAATGTAATTAAAAATGCAGATATTGTAAATGCCCATAAAAAGGGGAATACCTTTTCTGTTGTCCTGTCTGATGGAAAAACTTTTGAATCGGATGCTGTGATCGTTGCTACAGGGTATGATGTTTTTGATGCCAGGAAAAAAGAAGAATATGGTTATGGCATTTACGACAATGTGATAACTTCTGCAGAACTGGAAGAAATGTTCCTTTCAGGAAAACCAATATTGACATCCAAAGGAGAAGCGCCAAAAAAAGTTGGTTTTGTCCATTGTGTGGGATCAAGAGACGAGAAGGTTGGTAATGTATATTGTTCAAAGGTTTGCTGCGTTACTGCCGTAAAACAGTCAATAGAAATAAAGGAGAAAATTCCGGATGTTGATGTATATTGTTTTTATATGGACCTTCGGATGTTTGGAATGCATTTCGAATCTTTATACAAGCAGGCACAGGAAAAGCATGCTGTAAATTTCATACGCGGAAGATTGTCGGAAGCTTGTGAAAACATTGACGGATCAATCATGGTAAAAGTAGAAGATACTTTGGCGGGGCGACCATTGCGCATGACTGTTGATCTTCTGGTGCTTATGGTTGGAATGGTACCATCGGCAGGTACTAAAAAAATTGGCGCTATGCTGGGATTGAATTTCGGTGCAAACGGATTTTTCAAAAGCCAGGATCAGCATACAATGACTACTATTTCAAATATTCCCGGAGTTTTCTTTGCCGGTTGCTGTGTAGCCCCCCGACCGATCAACAATGTTTTTGTTGATGCACGCGCCGTGGCAATTATGACAGCAAGCTATCTTGAAGGTTATGAAATTGAAAAAAGGATAACCAACCTCTGATGTATGAAAAATTTTGGTTATACCATAAATAACGACAGGCAGATTGACTTTGATAAAGCCGACAGGCGAATTGCCGACTATGTTAAAAATCATGAGCCTTCTTTTAATATATGTATTGCTTGCGGTACATGCACCGCCACTTGCAGCGCCGGCAACTTCACCGAAATGAATCTGCGTAAACTAATGATACAAATCAAAAGAGGCGACCTTATAGCAATCCGAACAGAGATTGCCAAGTGTATGCTTTGCGGTAAGTGTTTTCTGGCTTGCCCCAGAGGTGTAAATACCAGAAATATAATCATTAAAATCAACCAGGCATTAAATATATATGAAACGGAATAAAATCATACATTTTTTGTTACTATTCAGGTAGTAAGTATGCAGGAGGCAGTCAAAAATATTAAATGGAACAAGCCTGCCTGACTGCGTCACGCAGGCAGGGATACAAAGATTTGAAAGTGTATCAACCCCGCAGGTGCGAAATTGGCTATGGAAATTTTTGAAATCACATCCCGCCAGAGCGGGACCGAAAGAGGAAATTTATTCCCTGACAGATCAAATCAGAATGTCGTCAAGATCAGTTTGCGTAAATACAGGAGAAGGATACAGAAAGCGGAAGCAAGCAGCAGTAAGCAGGACTGCCACTGCCTCCTGCCGCTGCCTTCTGCATACTATATACAAATGGGTGAATAGTAACTAAATTATGCTGTATGAATTATGATCCGTTTGTCATACCGTATTGTGCCGGAGCTATTATACTTATAATTACTCTTGCTTACAAATACCTTTACTGGATTTTCACCTTAAATAACTCCGACAAGTTTAAGGTACTGAAAGGGATATTCAGTATACGAATTTTCAAAGCATGCAAAGAAGTTTTCCTTGAAAGTTTAATACATCGTAAAATTTTTAAAGTGAATCCATTGCTTGGCTATATGCATATGAGCCTTGCTTTTGGATGGCTGTTGCTTATAATAGGGGGAACTGTAGAGTCCAAAATTCACTCCCACCGACCTTTTAATGCACCTTATGAACCGATCTTCTTTAAATTCTTCAACCATAACATTTCCATGTATGCATGGGCTGATGAGTTTAAATTCCTGATGGATTTCTTGCTTTTATTTGTGCTATCGGGGGTTGTATTGGCATTTATTAAAAGGATATATTCCCGCTTTTTCGGGATGAAAAAAACCACAAAGCTTAAGATTGGCGATTGGATGGCTCTTATCGCCCTTTGGCTTATTTTTCCCCTGAGGTTTCTTGCAGAAAGTTTTACCTCGGGGATGTATCACAATGGCGGATTTCTTACCGGCACTGCAGGAAACTTTTTTGCCTTATTCCTGCCTTTGCAAAACCTTTCGTACGTAACCTGGTGGGCTTATTCATTTGTTCTTTGTGCTTTTCTTATTGCCCTGCCATATTCCAGATATATGCATATTTTTACAGAAGTTGTGTTGATCTTTTTGAGAAATTTTGGCATCAGGAACTGCAAGATATACAATTCTTTTTCCGCTGTTGAGGTTTATTCCTGTTCAAGGTGCGGAATATGTATTGATAAATGCCAGCTTCTTACTTCGTCGCGAATAAAAGACACACAAAGTGTTTATTTTTTGCAGTCCATCAGACATAAGTCCGTCAAAGAAAATAAAGCATTCGATTGCCTCCTGTGTGGAAGATGCCAGGAATATTGCCCGGTTGGGATCAATTTAAATAACATAAGGATATCTCAGCGATTTGAATTTTCGACCAATAACTATAATTTTGATTATATCTCGCCGGCTACAGCGCCAACTGTTCCTGTGTTATATTTTGCAGGATGTATGACGCATCTTACACCATCCATAAAAATTGCGATGGAGAAAATATTTGAGGAATCAGCAACAAAATATTATTTTATTGACAAAGACGGGAGTATATGTTGTGGCAGGCCATTGATGGTTTCGGGAGAAATTATCAAAGCGCACAGACTGATTGAAAAGAATCGCAAACTTATCATTGATTCAGGCGCCAAAACCTTAGTTACCTCTTGCCCTATTTGTTTAAAAGTTTTCAAAGAAGATTATTTATTAAGCAATATGGAAGTAATTCACCACAGCCAGTTCATTTTACAGCTTGCGAAAGAAAAGAAAATACAACTTCACAAAACAGAGCTGAATGCTGTTTATCACGATCCTTGTGAGCTTGGTCGCGGATGCAGTGTATATAATGAACCAAGAGAATTGTTGGAAAAAATTGTAAACCTGCAAACCATTAAGAATGAAAAGGGTTTAAGTATGTGCTGCGGTTCCGGCATGGGCGGCATTAACCTTACATCCGTTCAGCGTGATGCAATCAGGATGGACACCATAACCGCCCTTCAAAAGAATAAGCCTGATTTAATAGTTACTGCTTGTCCGCTATGTAAAAAAACCCTGGCAAAAAGTACGCTTTCAGAAGTAAAAGATATTAGTGAACTTACACTTATGTCAATAAAAAATATTTTTTTATGATGCCTTGTTGCACATATTTATACGTTGTAATTTTGATTAAAAAATTGCTTTTTAAACCATAGTTCAAAAGCAGGGTCAACAAATTCATACAAACCATTTACTTCATTAATCAAATCATTATTAACAAGTAAAGTTTTGTTCTTACTCACATTGCGTGGTGTTCCCAATTGATAATGTTGCATGACAATAGTACTCGTAAATTGTGTTTCACCTTTTACTACAGCTTTTAATAAATTTAATTGAGTTAAACTGATTGTTTCCACCGATTTTTGATAAAATGGCGTATTGGCATATATCAATTCTTTTAAAGCAGCTTCAATTTCTGTTTTACCGGCTGTTTTTTGAGTCAGATTCCATGTGTAATGGGCTAATTGCTGCACATACCATGAGTTGTTTTTCATTAATTCAGGAATATTTACAGCATCATCCTCTGATATATATTTACCGCTATCAGCAAAACTTTTACAAATAAAAGCCACCCAATCATAACATTCAATTTTAGACAACAGCATAATATCACCAAAACGATAAAATGGTTTGGATGGGTTATTAAAAATATCAGCCATCATGTGTCGTTTACTACCGTATAAGCAATAAGTAACAAATTTTTGGCGTTGCCATGCAGCGCGCATTTTCTTTTCTAAATTCAGATAGTCATTAAAGGAGGATAGGTTCTGAAATTCATCAAGGCAAACAATAATTTTTATACCTTTCTTTTTGCAGATAGTTTCGGGCAGGGCTAATACTTCATCACTATGTTTCTTTAGTTCTTTCCAGTCAAAACTCAAACTGAAATCAGTAAAAGGATCAACCCCTAAGCTTAATTTTGGAATAAGTATTTTAAAAAAATCTTTCCCGCTGCTCATCCATTCCTGCCATTTTGATGAAGAAGATTTTATTACCTCCCGCGCAAAAGTTTCCAAAAATTCCTCTTCACTGCTTACAGAGAATAAGTCAATAATAACAGTTTTTATTTCTTTATTTTTTTTATTAATGTCGTATATAACTTTTTCCACCAATGAAGATTTCCCCCAACGTCTTGGCGAAATAATCATGGTATTAATTCCGCTTAGCAAATTGCTGCGAAGTTTAGCTGTTTCACTTTTTCTGTTTGTGAAAGAGTTATTGCTTACGGTTGTTCCGTATATAAAAGGAGAATCCTTCATGTTTAAAATCTTGCGTTTGTATTATACCAAATGGTATTATACTAAATGGTATTATACGCAAAGGTATAAAATTATACGATGTGATGAATTAAATTTTCTATAAAAAATCATCCACCCAACAACGTGGTGAAACTAAACAATTAACTATTAAAAAAGGGGGAAATAAAAAAAGGTAATATTTGTTCGAATTCGAAACAAGTGCAATCTCAAATTAACTGCCTACCGCCACTTTTAATTTTTGCCCCACATACAGCATGGCTTTACCCGAAAGATTATTGAGCCTTTGAATCTCTTCTACGGTAACGCCTTTGTATCGGCTGGCAATTCCCCAAAGCGTATCACCCTTTTGAACTATATAATAAAGATATTTCACTTGTGCATTTTGCGAATTGGCGGGAGTGGAATTTTTTACTTTTATATCTGCTACTAATGAAGGATCCTGCACATAAAGTTTCTGGCCGGGATAAATATTTATGCTTTTCATCTTATTCCATGCCTGCAATTGATTAATAGTACAATTGTGTTTTGAAGCTATGTTTCCCAGATAATCACCTGATTTCACAGTATAAACCACGGCTCCGGTTGTCACATTCTCGGTTTTAGCATTAATAGCAGTAGTTTTATCATTCTTAACAGTATCCTGGATTTTATTTATCGTGGCATATTTCTTTTTATAAGTATGTTGTTTCTGAAGAGCAAGAAGTGAGTCTTTTCTATGAATTTCTTTTTGCTTTTCTGCTAATATTTTCTCTTCTTCCAACATCGCTTTTGTCTTGAAATTGTATATGGAAACTTCATTAGTAATAAAATCACCAATGTGTTTTTTAGGCAAATACAACGGATATTTTTCATCGCCAAAGGCAGGGATAACACTCTCTTTATAACAAGGATTCAAATACGTTATATCCTCCAAAGAAATATTAAGCGCTTCTGATATTTGTGCAAAAGTGAGTTTTTGTTTCACAGTAACTGTATCAATATCATAACTCATAAAGACGGGGGCAACTGGATATAAGTTATGTTCAGCCGCGTAATTCATTACATACGTTACGGCAATAAAAGCGGGGACATATCCTTGTGTTTCCCGGGGTAAATATTTTTTTATCTTCCAGAAATCCATTTCTCCATTTGCTTTTCGTATAGCTTTATTTACATTACCCGGGCCTGAATTATACGCAGCCAACACTAATGACCAATCTTTATAAATGGCAAATAAATCTCTAAAATGTTCGCATGCTGCAATGGTTGCTTTCAGGGGGTCGCAACGATCGTCAGTATATGATGTTACCTGTAAACCATACATTTTACCGGTGCTATAAATAAACTGCCATAAGCCATTAGCTCCGGCGGATGATTTTGCAACAGAATTAAGGGCTGACTCAACAACTGCAAGATATTTAAGTTCGAGCGGCAAATGATATTTGTCCAAATATGTTTCAAACAACGGGAAATAATATTCCGAAAGACCAAGTATACGAGATGTCATTTGTCTTTTTTTCACTGCATATAAATTAATGAAAGCCTCTACATCTTCATTGTATACCAATCCGAAAGGAGATTTAGCATTTAGTTTTGCAATCCTGATATTATAGACAGAATCGCCGAAAGCAGGTACGTCGCCAACTGCATATTTATATTTGTTAAGATTTTTAACATCTGTGGCGAAATTAGATTTTTGGAAGCATTTTAATACCGAAAGACTGTCGAGAGCAGCGACAATAGGATTGTCTTTTAAGATAACAAAAGCATTGCTTTTAGTTTGAATAGTGTCTTTTGTAGTCTGCGCATTTAATAAATGACTAAAAAGATAAAACGCCGAAATAACAATGAATAGTAAGACTTTCAGATGTTTCATGCCTGAAAAGATTTGTTAATAATAGACTTTAATATTAATAACGCCCGAAGGTGTTATATTATTTCACTTTTTAGCCTGCAAGATACAAACTTTTCGTAAAAAACAAAACCTCTGAACAATTTTTTAACAACAGGATGTTGTTAATAAGTATCACTCCAAATTGCTCTTAAATTGTAAAATCAGAAAAAATGACTTGACTTAAGGGAACCTCTAAAAACTAATTTTCAGATGTTTTTTTACCCCACCCCTAAAGGGTGAAACATCTGAAAATCAGCCTCTCTTTAGGGTTAGGGGTAAAGCTGATTTTCAGTTTTTAGAGATGCCTTTAATTGTTCAAAAGTAGTATCACTGTGAATAGATCAATAAGAATATTGCTATTCGGACAAAAGACGAAATATCTATATTATTTCTTGGTTGTTTCTGTATCGGCAGGTGTATTATCCTTATCAGATGTGGTTTTTGTATCGGTTGTTGTTTTATCTTCTCCTTTAGAAGCATCTTTAAATTCCTTAACGCCTCTTCCTAATCCCTTCATCAGTTCAGGGATTTTTCTGCCGCCAAATAATAAAAGAACAATCACAAGGATTATAATTATTTCCAATGTTCCTATTTTTCCCATAAAATATAACTTAGTTTATATTAATAATAAATATTTACAATTCTTTTTCTTTAAGCATTGTCACATTGGCAATTTCTTCCAATAATCAATTTGCGTGATTCGTAATTATGTTAATACTACCTGATATCCGCTATCTGTAATAATTGTAGTAACCACTATAACTATAACGATTTTTGGCTTGGAGCAGTGGCGGATTAGAAGCACTAAACTGTCCACTAGCACTAAAGTTTATTAAATGCACGAATGGTGAATTAACCACTTCACCCGCCATTGCTTCCAAGCCAATGTTATAGCCAGTGCTTTCACGCACATGTCCAGTTTTTTCCGTGTCTACCATTTTCATTTAAACTATTTTGTCCTGGAAAACGGATATAATTGCAACAAAAGGCCCGCCTTTGTGCGGGGCTTTTGTTTGACTGAAAAATATTTTTTAAAAATTATTCTTTATTCAAATTTATTACTGATGCGTCTTTTACAGATTTAAGCTGAAGTTGTTTTCCGTCATTTTTTATTATTTCGTAACCTTCTTCCGTATTATTTGCTTTTAATGTCAAAGACTTGCTGTCATCTGAAATAGTATAAGTACCTGAAACAGTGCTTTTATTTTGATTGCTAATTTGAAAAGTGCCGTTTTCGGAAAATTCAAATTCAACGTCCTTTGACATCATTGATAATAAACCGAAAGCAAGCAAATTGTTTTTAGACGAAGCAGTATCCATTGTGCCAACACCATCTATTTTCCACTTTCCAACAACAAATGAATTTTTAGTTGAGCAGGAAAATAATATAAGAGTTGAGAATATGACAGCCCCGATTATTGATAGTTTTTTCATTTTAAAAAGAGTTTTATAATTAAAATCGGAATGAAATAGCACTGTATAACGCATCAACAACACCATTTGCAATAATGGCACCAGAAGAAAGAGTACAAGTACCCGAACAAGAACCGGTGCAATATGAAGCACTGCCAATGAATGGTATGGTTGTCGATTCTAAAGTGCAAGTGCCTTGAGTACAACTGCACGATGCAGTACCTCCACCTGCTGCTGCTGTTGTTTTTAAAGAAATAGTTGGCACAGGAACCATTGCGGCTCTCCCGAAAATACTTACCGCAGCTAATGAATAACCATCAGGAACAGAAATAAAATCATTTCCCTGTGTTACTTTTGGAAAAGGCAGTCCCGCATAAGTTTTATCAATAAAATCCTTTAACGCTTTTTTCACTTCAGGAAGATCAAACATTGCTTTAAAAGCAGCAGGGAGCGGAATATCTTTGTTCGCAAAATCAACTCTGTCCGCAATATTAATATATCCACCGCTTTCAAAATTGACATTTGTTCCACCTATTATTGCACTTTGTGTCATTGTACAATTTGTGCAGTTACCTGCGCAACCACTTGTAGAACCTCCTGGACCAGTTCCTGTGAATGGCAAACAACTTCCAGTAGTGTTACATGTGCATGAAACTGATGTACCTCCACTCGTAGCCTTTAATAATTGTGTTGTTCCTTTTTTATATCCAATATATATCCATCCTGTCGGGGCTTGAATGGAAATACTATTGTTCTTATTAACCTGAATTTTTGAATTTAGCGGAATCCAGCCTCTGTCTCCGCAGTCGCAATCGCAACCTGAATTGGGTGTTGTCAAAACAGGCACTTGTCCTGTCAATGTTGTATTATTGTTATTGTCATCTTTTTTCTTACAACTATTTGTAAGAATTAATACAAACCCCATTATGATTAATGGGAAAATGCAAATTTTTGTTGTCTTTTTCATAATTATTAAATCTAAAGTTTAATACTCATTTATTTGTTGCTGTGTTGTTTTTTTACCAATGAACGCTAACTTGTTTCTCGCTTCACCTTTATGGTGAGTTATTCACTATTTTTGGACGGACCTGCCCGTCCGGTCAAGGCGGGCTGCTTCTCCTTTAGAAGCATCTTTAAATTCCTTAACGCCTCTTCCTAATCCCTTCATCAGTTCAGGGATTTTTCTGCCGCCAAATAATAAAAGAACAATCACAAGGATTATAATTATTTCCAATGTTCCTATTTTTCCCATAAAATATAACTTAGTTTATATTTATAATTGTCAAATTTACTCACTATTATTTATTTTTTAAGGTGTTCGTGAGAACGCTTCGCTAAGTTACTCACTATTATTGTTTATTTTCAATGGAGTTCGTGAAATCCCTGCCCGACTGTGTCATTCAGGCGGGGATCCGCTAAGTTCATCCCGATAATTATCTGGATTGTGTTAAACTTGCTTTGATTTGATAGTTCAAAAATAATACTTTTTGTTTAAACTGCAAAATATTTTCCCTGCCCGACTGAAGGATGTTAGTAGTTCGGGCGGGTTTAAAAATTTCCGGTTTTAATTCGTACCATTTTTCAACCGCTTCAAAAGGGTTTTTTATTTGCCCAGCCAACCAAGCGGATCGGTAAGAACCTTGCCATACCATACTTCGAAGTGAAGTTCTGTCTTTGATTCGTCATCATCAGTGAAAACAAGACCGATGCTTTGTTTGATTTTTATGTTATCGCCGGTTTTAACATATACTTCCTTAAGATTTGAATAAACCGTAAGGTATTCTCCGTGACGGATGATTACTGCTTTGTTGGCGCCTGGTATGGAAATCACGCCGGTTACTTTCCCATCGAAAACGGCCCTGGCTTTGGCTCCGGAATTTGTTGATATATCAATGCCATTATTCTTAACTTTAATGCCTGTTAAAACAGGATGAGGATGTTCGCCGAATGTGCTCGTTACAATCCCTTTTTCTGTTGGCCATGACAATTTACCTTTGTTTGAAGTAAAACTATTTGAAAGTACGAGCTCAGCTTCTGTTAACCCAAGCTCCTTTGAAGTTGATGAAATATTTGTGGTTTTTTTTGTGATATTGGCGCTGGTTGTGCTCTTTTCAGCAGCTTTTTTAATTTCTTCTGTTATAATTGACTCAATGGATTGCTGTAATTTTTTCGCTTCTTTTTCTTTCTGCCTGATAGATTTTATCAGATCTTTTTCTTTCTGTTGTAATTTTTTTACAGCTCCATTTTTTTCTTCTTTTTCCTGAGCCAGTAAACTTTTTTCTGCTTCTTTACTTTTTAATAAGGTAGATTTACCTGATTTGATATTTTTTAATTGAGAGATGGTTTCATTCAGCATCATGGACGCATTCATGATACGTTCCGCCTGCTTCCTGCGATAACGGGCATATTGCTGTAAATACTTCAGCCTGATGAATACCTGGTTAATATCGGTCGACGCAAAAAGGAACATCAGACGAGTGAATGCATTCCTGTTTTTGTATGCAAAATAGATCATTTTTGCATACTCTTCCTTAAGGCGTTTTATTTCATTTGTAAGTCTTGATGTTTCTTTAAAATTACTGATAATTTTTCCATCAATATCCTGAATTTCAGTATTGACCGTGTTTATTAAGCCTTCCCTCTGATTGATTTTATTATTTAATATGATTAACTGGTTTAATGATATCTGTTTGTTTTTCTTAGTTTTAGATAAAAGTTTATTGGCGTAAGCTATATCATTTTCTAATTGTTGTTTGTCGTTCTGCAATTTAGCCTTTGTCTTCTGAGCCCACAAGTTGCCGCTAATAAAAATATATATAACAGTGAGCAATAATAAAAATGCTTTGTTAAAAATGGAAAATTTATTTACTATACTGCCAACGGTCATTAGTTGTTTTAACTGTTTTACTGTTCAATGGTTATTAATATTTTCTCACCCGGCGAATCGGAATATGTTGTTTATTTGTTAATTCTCTTGTATTTACTACTTACATTAAATGGGAATTGAATTGATCCTGAAGTTAAAACCTTTGAGTTTTTTATTTTAATTTCTATTTTATCTTTATCGTTTATAATAACATATTCCATTTTATTTGGAAATAGCAAGCTATCGACTTTTTCGTATTCAGAATATTCTACATCTAATTTACGGTTTTCTTTTAATTCTTTAATGTGAACCTTCGAAATCTTATAGTTATCAGGGTCAAGCCAAATATCCTGCA
>Ga0265296_1001873_pt1 | contig 22540 bp, 24 predicted proteins | sample MunlanPumphouse1_FD_189073 | JGI IMG/M metagenome (GOLD analysis project Ga0265296, IMG submission 189073) | Groundwater microbial communities from a municipal landfill in Southern Ontario, Canada - Pumphouse #1 | ecosystem: Environmental > Aquatic > Deep subsurface > Groundwater | place... | reverse complement strand
AGCCATTACCAGGGAGTCCGATGAGATTAATGAAAAACCTTGTTTGTATACTACAGCCGAAGATTTTCTAAAAGACCTTGTTTTTTTAGTTAAAAACGGGCAAAAAGAATTGTTTGAGCTAAAATACAGGAATAACAGTCTGCTTATTATAGACGACTTGCAGTTTCTGGCGGGCAAATTTTGGACACAGGAAGAGTTACTTAGGACACTTAAATATTTGCAGGTGCAAGACCGCCAAGTCATTCTTTTCGCTGACCGCCATCCTAAATCTATTTTAGGATTAAACGAAGATCTGGTTGATTCTTGCTACGGTGGCTTAATATTAGAGATTAAAAATACCTTGAATGCTTTGAATTGCAAATAAATCTATGAAAGAAAATATTAAATAAAACTTGGAGAGTATGTTCTCCGTTAATCTATGGAATCAATAAATAAAATACAAAAAGCAATTAAATTTGCCATAAAAACTCACGAGGTTTACCAGAAGCAGAAACGCAAAGGTAAGGATATCTCATATATTACACATCCTTTATCGGTTGGTCTTTTATTGTCCTGCATCGGAGCAGAAAACGATGTGGTTTGTGCTGGAATACTCCACGATACCATTGAGGACAGTATCCCTGGAAAAAAAGTAACTTTTAAAATGATAGAAGGGCGTTTTGGAGTGGATGTCGCGCAGATGGTTTTAGATATTACAGAAACTGATAAAACTTTGCCCTGGGAAGAAAGGAAGAAAAAGGCGATAGAGCACATTAAAGAATATTCCAATAATTCACTGCTAGTGAAGTCCGCCGATATAATAAACAATTTATCAGAATTAATTGACGATCACGACAAAGACGGAGACCAGATATTTTTGAGATTTAACGCCCCAAAAGATAAGATAATAAAGAATTATCTTGAGACTATAACCGTTATAATTGAAAGCTGGGAAGAAAACCCGCTCACCCAAGAATTAAAGTATTTGGCTAGTAAGATACAGATGATTGGAGCAGTAGAGTTTATGGCAAAAACTCCTGCAGGAATTATTGAATACGCCGACTATAACGAAAATAATTTATTAGAATGTCCTACTTGCCATTGGAAGGGGACACCCAAAGATCATATAAACTATTACGATGATCTTTTTGATGTCTCTTGTCCGAATTGTGACAAAATGATTCTGATAGTTAATTATCCACCGGCAAATTAAAAAAGTGAATCCGTGAATATTGTGAATCTTTCTATCACATAATAGGGTAGCAAATTATTTTATAATAAAATTTGGAGCGATGGGGAAGTTTTCCCAGAACCAAATTCTAACTGCATCCCACTGGGCGCGCAAATTATTTAAGGAGATTCACGGGTTTGACCCTTCGGGTCACCACCCGCAGGGTGGCAAATCCCGTTACCCGCGCCGACGAACGAAGGTGAGGAGGCACTGAGTACATTCGCATTGCGCTCAGTACGAATGTGCATTCCAATTCGTAATATCTAGTGACGCCGAGACCCTCGTTATCTGTGCTATAATAAAAATGCACAGAAGAATCTATGAACGAAGGAAGAAGAGAAAAATTCATTAAAATCTATTCTAATCTGCCCTTGGGAATAAGGCAGGAGATTATTTTAGTATTGGAAGACGGCGGGCCGATTACTTGGAATGCCGCTTTCGTAGAAGTAGAAGCGAATACTCCATTAAGCAATGAAATTTTAGAGAAATTAGAAAATTTAAAAATTATCTAATCATGGAAAACGATCAAAACGATAAAAATTTATTATCTGACAATGAAGTGCGCAAATTAGTGTTGGCGCGTTTAAGCGTTTTGTCTTCAGACACAGTTATCTCTCTTGGATCAGAGAGTAGTTTTAATCGAGACGAATTAGTCCAAAAAGTTCAAGACGGCGACAGGGTGGGAGAGAAGTTAGCTGAGATGCAGATGGAGTGGTTGCAATCTTTTAAAGAGGAAGCAAACACATGAAATTAGTCGTCCTTTATCAGATCCCAAAGCTAAACCATTTATGGAATCTTCAAATCAAGTAATGCTTTCACTGCTTAAGGGCAATACAGTACAAGATGCCTCTGAAAAATCAAAAAATAAATTTAGGGAACATATAAGAAGTATGTCTTCCAGCCTGACTGATCCAGATTCTTTGCAAGCAGCCCAGTGCTTATGGTGGAATATGAAGCATCAGGTGTGCTTGGGAGATGGAAATGCTATTGTTCAATAATTAATTAAGAGTCGCTTTTTAGGCGGCTTTTATTTTAGGCTAAGCTCTCAAATGGTTGTGTATCCATATCAAGTATAAGGATGCCGCAATCATGCTAGGTAGTCCAGGCCCCCTAGTTGGTAAACTGTTAGCAATCTCAAACCTCGCAAATATCTCTTTAAAATTACGGAAATTCAAGGTAAAATGAATTAAAGTAGTGAGCCGTTAATTTTTTATACATTTGGCGTTTCACTTAATGATATGGTAATTTATAGATAAAAATTTGATGCGAAAAGGTATTGGGTAAATAAACCCTACTGCACTGTCTGTAAAACGCGAAAAGTAAAAATTGGCACTATTTGTCGAGAATGTGAAAAAGCTATGGAAAAGAAAATAATTAAAGTTAAAATAGAGGACGAAAAGAAAGAGCCGTTTTTTAAGGAAGAGGAGAAAAATATTTCTGCTAACGAGATGTTTCCTATAAAAGCACTCAAAACTCATATTTCTGAAGAAGTACGAAATAAAATCGTTAGGCTTTTTACTTACTTAGAAAAAGCCCTTTCCCTTGATGATACTATTGTTAGAGATTTTCGACTTACAACAACCGCTCCGTCTCCGTGGTGGTTGGGCGACTTTCCTTATGATGCAGAAAATTTATACATTAGGCCCTTTGATACGGCGGAAGTTATTGAGACCTTACCACAAAAAAGTGCGTGGATTAGTGTCGAGAAAAAGAATATTAAACCTGCTCCACAGCTACCCAATGAACTTATGGAGTGGGTTAGTGAAATTACTCCGATAGAAAAGCCGACGGCAAAAGATAAAATTGATCGAGAAGTTCGTTTTGAAACTGATCGCGAGCGTGTTCGTGAATTTAAAGAATTCAGGAAGAATTTTCAACAAGGAGATAAAATACCGAAGTTACTTACTGGTTGGGTAATTTTAAACCCAAGTAAATTACCGGAAGCAATAGAGGTTATATATGTTGAAGACAAATGGATTAACCATCCAGAGCTTCGGAAGCTACTGGAGGGTTATATTGAGAACGAGTGGGAATCGTGGGTAGCAAAAGTTAGAAAGATTTACAAGGCAAATATTCTCTACGACCAGTTATATGCGTTGCGGTTATTATTGAAGAATGAAGGTGATAACTATGAATTGTTACTAGGGCATGGGCTTTTAACCTGGGAACATAGTAGTGTCGGTAGTATTTATGCTCCAGTCTTTTTAACCGCACTTACGCTTGATTTTGATGCTTCGAAAAGGATTATAGAGATTTCGCCAGACCCCATGTTTAAGGGCTTCGCAGAAATATCTTCTTTATATGAAGCAGATAATCCTGCCGAAATGGATTTAGTCACTTGGTCTGACAAGATTAACGCTATCCCATTTGATTTTTGGCATCTTGAAACTCTGAAAAATCAGTCCAAAATTTTGATTAATTATATTTCACCTGAAAGCGAGGACAATTTTGCTGATGAGATTAGCTCTGCTCCAACCATCACGGAGCATCCAAGTATATGGAATGCCCCGGTAATTTTTGTTCGCAAGAGAAATAATGATCTTTGGTCAAAGTACGCAGGTATTATCCGTCGAGATATTGAGCAAAATGCCATTGAGCCAACGGAGTTTATTACTGATCTTGTCGGAGAATATGAAGAAGACCGAGAGCAAGTAGAGACTGTTGAAGAAAAAAGTGTAGACGAAACCGCCATAAAAGAATCAGAATTATTTTTTCCATTACCCTGGAATAATGAGCAAAAAAGAATTGCTGAACGCCTTGATGCCAACTACGGAGTTGTTGTAAAGGGTCCACCTGGAACAGGGAAAAGCCACACAATTGCAAATCTTATTTCTAGGTTTTTAGCCCAGGGCAAGACAGTGTTGGTTACTTCACAAACGAGTAAAGCGCTCGAAGTGTTAAGGGGTTTTTTACCGGAGAATATTCGCAGTCTTGCGGTATCACAACTTAATCAGACAGCGAAGAGAGACGATGTACTACAACAGTCAATCACTGAAATAAGCTCAAATCTAGGTGAGCGACATACTAAGTTTAGTGAAGATAAAGCGATAAGTATTAGAAGAGAACTTCAAGGGACCAGAGAAGATGAAGCAACTCTTGCTAATCAAATCCGTAAATACATACTTACTGATTCAAGCGTAAAAATAAATATTGATGGACAAGATATTAAACCGATTGACGCGGCAAAGTTTATTAATAAACAAACAAGTAATAAAGAATTAGAATGGTTTACAGACCAAATCCATTTTGAGACAGAACTGAATTTTACAGAAATAGATTTACAAGAAGTCTATTTATTTCTCGCAGAATTAACACAAGGGGAGCGTGAGCTATATAAATACGAACTTCCGGAATTAGGGGTTTTGCCAAACGAGGCAACAGCCCTTGAATCCTTCGCTTTCTATAGAGATCTAAGTACCAAAGCAAAGACTTCAGACAAATTATTTAGTGATTCAACGGTGAGTTTTAAGTCGGAAGAGCTTTGTGTGATCTGGGAAAAATTATCACAAGCAAAGAAAGTACTTGCCTCAATAAATGAGAATTACGAAAGAGAAATTTTTAATAATTGTATCATCAGTCAAGGTGAACGAGAAAAATGGCAAACGGCACTTGTAAAAATATCAGAAAGAATACAGCTGATTAGTAAAAGTAAGAATGTAATTCTCGGCCACGATATAGTCGGCAACGCAGACTTGTCTCTTAACGACAGCGTAGAGGCTATAAATTTACTAAGGGCAAAAACTATTACTGGCAAAATTGGTGCTTTCGGTAAATTACTTCTGTCAAATAATGCGAAGAAAATATTAGCAAACTACACGGTGGACGGCTTTGCTCCCAATGACGCAGAGCGCGTGGAAATTTTACGACATAAAATACTAGCTCAACTGGCAGAAAAAGAAATAAAAACCCTGTTAGGGCAGAGCTTTGGTGGCTTGAAATCATCGCCGGTAATTATAAAGACGGCTTTTGATCTGATTCAGGTCGAAGTCTTAGTTGCTAGTCTTGGACGTATTGCAAATTATACCACTAACTTTGCCGAAATAGATGAATTTTGTAAAAAAACAAAGCAGCTATCGAATTTTTCGTATGCCGAAAAAGAACACATAGAGAAAATAATTGAAATTACTGCGTCGAGCGTTGCGAGGTTTAAACTATCGAGGTTAGAAGAATTATTTGTCAATTGGGTAGAAACGATAAAGAAGTCTATCGCCGCTGATCCTCATTTGATTGTACAAAAGTTAGCAGTCGCGATAGAAAAAAGAAATTCTACTGGCTACAAAAATGCCTTGAGCGAGCTTTTGTTGTTATCCGATCAAAAGAAAAAGGCAATAAAACTTAACACGCTTAGTCAGAAAATTATACAGTTTGCACCAAATCTCTATCGCGACATCGTTGGGTTAGCTGATCAAGGGCAGAAATTTGAATGTCCCAACAACTTGGAGCTTGCCTGGAAAGTTGCACGACTTCAATCATGGTTGAATAGTATTCACGACCACGTCAGCATTGATGAATTACAGAATCAATTAGAGAGATTAACAAAAAGAGAATACCAACTCAATTCTGAACTTGTTACAGTTCTCGCTTGGCAAAGACAGATTGATAAAGTTACCAAGAAGCAAAGAGATGCTCTAATGGCTTGGTCTCTCGCAATGAAAAAATTTGGTAGGGGTACGGGTAAGTATGCTACTAAAAATCTTCATGCGGCGCAAGAAGCGCTAAAAGAAGCAAAGAACGCTGTTCCGGTTTGGATTATGCCTCTTTATAGAGCCGCCCAAATGTTTTCAGAACCGAAAGCGGGAATGTTTGATGTGGTGATTTTTGATGAAGCAAGCCAATGTGATATTAGGGGTCTAACAATTGGATACCTCGGTAAAAAACTTTTAGTAGTTGGAGATCCAGAGCAGATAAGCCCGGCAGGAATATTTCGAGATCTGGAAAAAATCTTTGAACTTATATCTCGTTTCTTGTCCGATATTCCGTTTAAGGAGAGTTTCTCTATAACCTCAAGTTTGTTTGATCTAGCAACAATAAGACTAGCTAACATCATTCAACTCAACGAACATTTTAGATGCGTACCAGAGATAATAGCTTTTAGTAATTACCATATTTATGAGGGTAAGTTAAAACCCCTTCGCTACCCACATCCAAGAGGGTTATTAAAACCCGCTCTCGTTCCCATCTTTATAGAAAAAGGTTACCAGAATACTAATAATAAAGTTAACGAACCGGAGGCAAAGGCAATAGTTGAAAAACTTGTTGCTTGTCTGAAAGATCCAAATTATCAAAAGCGTCCAGATGGCCACCTATGCACTTTCGGCATAATCTCTTTACTTGCCGAAGATCAGGCGAAATATATTGAAAAGCTAATTCAAGAATTAGTAGCTAAGGGTGTGATTACTGAGAAAGAAATTGAAGAACGCCGAATAGAATGCGGCGATGCATATAAATTTCAGGGAGACGAAAGAGATGTAATGTTTCTCTCAATGGTTAGAGCCCTTGATCCTAATAATTTTCAAGACACGATTGCTCCTCTTATAAATGAGGACGCAAAGAGAAGATTCAATGTGGCCGCATCTCGTGCTAGAGATCAGATGTTTCTTTTTCATTCCGTACCCCTAACATCGTTCGGAAATAAGAATGACTGGCGATATAAACTGCTCAACTGGTTTTATGATCCTAAAAAAGAAGAGCTAAAAGCGGGACGAGAATCTTTAAAGAAAGAATTTGACGCCGGCAGAGCTTCACAATTTTCTGTTGACGTCGGCAATCTTCTTATTGATAAGGGTTATCAAGTACTCCCCGAATATCCCGTAATTGGTTATAGGATTGACCTTGTCGTCCAAGGAGAAAACTCGCGGCTTGCTATCGAGTGTGACGGGGATCAATATCATACCCTTGAAAACTGGGAGGAAGATCAAGTGCGCGAGAAACAACTTCGCCGAGCTGGCTGGGAATTCTGGCGCGTCACTGGTAGTAGCTTTTATTTATACAAGGGAAAAGCCCTCGATAGTTTATGGGAGAAACTGAATGAGCTTGGCATTAAGCCAATTATTTAAAATATAAAAATTATGCCGAAACAAGATCAAACAAAAATTATAAGCGGCAAAGATTTGGGATCGCTCGCCTTAGGAGATTTTTGTCCATGTTGTTTTTGGCTAGAAAGACACAATGGGAAAGCCCCCGGAGTGTTTCCTGGAATATTCAGCACCCTTGATAGTTTATCCAAAAAAAGCGTTAGAAGATCATTTTCAGAAAGGGGCATTCTACCCGATTGGCTTAAAATAGAAAACGTTAAGAGTATTGCTGATTTTAAAAAGATAAGCGTCCCAATGGAAGATTGTGGCGGTTGGATCCTAACCGGTAATCCCGATGATGTTTTTGAACTAAAAGATGGTTCTTTCCATATTGTTGATTACAAAACATCTAAATTTACTGAAACCCAAGATAAATTATTTCCAATGTACGAAGTCCAACTCAACGCCTACGCCTTTGCTTTACCGCACCAAGGGCTAAAACCTATTTCGAAGTTAACTCTTATTTATTGCGAGCCGAAGGAAGAGTTAGATGATGACAACAGCTTTAGACTAACATTTATAAGCAACAATAAAGAAATTGATCTTAAACCAGAAATGATTCCAGAACTTCTTAAAAGGGCAAGAAAAATACTTGATAATAAAAATCCTCCCTTACCTAATCTTAATTGTAAGGGAATTTGTCGCTGGGTAGATAATTTATCTAAAAATTAAATTTGTAAATTTCTATGTCTGCAGAAGAGCAAAAAATTATTAAAGATAAATATAAGGCCGTATGGGTGTCGCACTCGTCCAGCGGAGATTTTTTGAAATGCCATAGAGCATATTTTTTGCATAATATTTATAAAAGTAAAAATGATAGAAAGATAAGCTTGGTGAGTCCAGCTTTGTCGTTGGGCTCGGCTGTACATGAGACATTAGATGGCTTGGCAGAATATAAGGCTGAAGACAGGTTTAAAGAGCCATTACTGAAAGCATTTGAGGAAAATTGGAAAAAAGTTTCAGGAAAAATTGGTGGTTTTAAAGCAGCCGGAGAGGAGACGGAAGTAAAAGACCGCGCAAGACAAATGATAGAAAGAGTTGTCAGAAATCCAGGACCGTTGTTAAATAAAACATTGAAATTAAGGGGCGAAGGAAGTGATACATTGCCGAATTTTTTTCTATCCGAGGAAGATAATATAATTTTATGCGGGAAGGTTGATTGGCTAGAATACATCGAAACAGATGATAGCGTACGGATTATTGATTTTAAAACTGGAAAAAACGAAGAAGGTCAGGACTCATTTCAGCTGCCGATTTATGTTTTATTATTAAATGCTTTACAAAAAAGAAAGGTTTCCGGCGCTGCTTATTGGTATTTAGATCATGCCGATATTCCCTTAAGTGTTGTTTTGCCAGAGGTCGACGTCGCACATGAAAAAGTATTAAGTATTGCCAAAAAAATTAAGGAGGCTCGGGAGGTTGGCCTCTTTGAATGTCCTCGTGGAGCGAACGGTTGTTTTTCTTGCCAGCCATACGAAAAGATTTTAAAGGGCGAGGCGGAATTTGTTGGCCTTGGCGGATATGATCAGGAATTATATTTAGTTTAATATGTATATAAGAAACTTAGTCAAAATAGGCAGTATAATGGGTTCGTTTGACGGAACCGAGGAAGATGTAAGTGGCGACAATTCCGTTATTAAAAATATAGAAAAAGATAGCAAGGGTAATTTGATCGTGAATCTTATAAAAAAGAATAGCACTTTAATGGGGAAATCTTATATTAAACCCATTTCAAGTATTGGGCCAGATGTTAGTGTCTTAGAAGAAATATTCCTTAGTAAAAATGTGATTGGTAAAACGTTGAATGAGATAAGAGACATGAAGTCAGAAGATCTTTAAACGCTACTTTTTGATAGTATGTATAAACTAAATAAAATTGAATTTAAAATAGGTTTTTGGCATCCGTTTGGAGTTCATGGAGGAGAAACGCGAGAGCATATCATAGAAAGAAAGCAATCTGAAATAGATGATAATAATTGGACTCTCTGGTCTTTTCAGAGCAGGACAAGTGAAACGATAGATAAGTGGACGAAAGAAATTAATAAATACGGCCAAAGGGTTTTTGTCATGTGTTCAGATAGCGAAGGCACAAAAGATCCTTCGGGTGAAATAGTTTATGCTAGACAATATAAATTTGTAGATTCTAATGAATGGATAAATATACCTTCAGTTATCAAAATTCCGCACCCTTTTGGCAAAAGAAGCGCGGCATTGGCATTTAAAGTAAAAGCTATCTATAAGCCGGATATAATCGAGATGCCCGAAGGAATTCAATGGTTTTGCATGGATGGAAGGTGGAGGGAGGATAAATTACCGACAAGGCCAGAATACTTAATAAAGTCAGGAGGGAAGTGCAAATTAAGACCAGTTTATCAAGTCCTGGAATTAGAACCTCCCTATCTGGCAGTTCTTAGAAAATAATGCAATAAATGAGACGCCAAAATATACCCTTAAGTACTGTCTTATTTGTCTTATTTCCCGAACAAAAGCGTGACCCGTAGGGGTAGAATGAGACACCGCCGAAATAGCCAAGTTTGTTCCTAAAATCTTGTTTCACGACCCTTACGGTGCGCCGTTTTACCTCTTCATCGGAGGTGATTTTTTATACAAAGTTATCCACCAAGCTTTTTCGCAGAAAAAGCGAAGGTCGAAAAGAGGGCGATAAGCCCTCTTTGAGCGGGTTTATCCACAGTTGCTTTTAGCTTAAAAATGAGGTAAAATTAAAGTATAGGCGATGAGGATTTCGTCCTCATCTTCATCTTCGTCCCGCAAAGCGGGACTCGATAAATGAGGTAAAATTAGGGTATATATATGTCAAAAAACATTACAATAAAAGCCGAAAATGAGGATGCTTTGATTGAAGAATTAAATAAAAGAGGCGACACTAAGGCAGAAAGAATTAAGAGGTTATTAAAGTTTCCGGACCTGACAAAAAAAGAAAATTCTCCTGTAAAGATTTTATTTGACCGAATACTTAAATTGCCAAGATTTAAAGATTTTGATTTGGTTGATTTTCCAAGGATAGTTACGGTCGAGCAATGTTTCGACCTTTTAAATATGCCTAAAGATCATCCCGCTAGAAAAGAAACAGACACTTATTATTTGGATGATACCCATATTTTGCGCACACACACAACAGCTTTCTGGTCTTTTTATTTAAAGAATACCGAGGTTTTAGAAAGATTAGAAAGAGAGGGTCATATTCAGGCCCTTTCAACGGGAATAGTTTTCCGCAAAGACGAGATTGATAGAAGCCATTATCCGGCGTTTCACCAGATTGACGGATTATACATTTGCAAAAAATCCCAAAAAATTATCACGCAAGAAGATTTAAAGGATGCTCAGGTTGATTTGGCGAAAGGCATTTTCGGTCCGGAAATAGAATATAAATTTATTGATGATAATTTTCCCTATACGGTGCAAAGCTTGGAGATGGATATAATGTTCAACGGGGAATGGATGGAAGTGAACGGGGCAGGGCTTGTAAATCCAGTGGTTTTAGAGAAATTTGGTTTGGATCCTAAAATTTATAACGGTTGGGCGTTTGGATTCGGAGACAGATTAGCGATGATAAAAATGGGCATTCCTGATATCAGAATAATGTGGTCGGACGACCCGAGAATTACCAGCCAGTTCAAAGACATAAATAGTAAATATAAGGAGGTAAGCAAATATCCGGAAATCTCCAGAGACATCTCTTTCATAATCGATAAAAATATAAACCTGAATAATTATTACGAAATTGTCAGGGATTTCGCGGAGAATCTGATTGAAGAAGTAAAACTTATAGACAGCTATCAAGACCCAGAAAAATTCGGGAAAGATAAAAAGAGCTACACATTTAGGATTGTCTATCGGTCTCCGGAAAGAACTTTAGAGAATAATGAAATAAATAAAATCCAAGAGGAAATAAGGAATAAAACAAAACAAGATTTAAACGCAATTTTGCGTTAAAATAATTTAAGAGGACTTAGAAGCTTAGCTTCTAAGTGAGAAGCTAAGCTTCTTTAGAATAGATTTGAAAATTTTATGGCAAAAAAAATAAATAAAATAGCAGAATCGGAATCCTCCTACGAAGCCAAAGACATTTATGTCTTGGAGGGCCTAGATCCCGTCAGAAAGCGGCCAGGAATGTATATAGGGTCAACGGGCATTGACGGATTGCACCATTTGATTTGGGAAGTTGTTGATAATTCCCTGGACGAAGCTATGGGAGGATATTGTAAAAATATCGAGGTTTCTATTTTGCCAAAAGAGCAGGTGAAAGTCAGTGATGACGGACGGGGCATACCAGTGGAAATTCATCCGCAAACTAAAAAATCAGCCCTGGAAACCGTAATGACCACTTTGCACGCCGGCGCCAAGTTTGGCGGAAAATCCTATACCATTTCGGGCGGTCTTCACGGGGTGGGTGTTTCCGTTGTTTGCGCCCTTTCTATTTGGATGCGGGTTGAAGTTTGCCGCAATGGCGGCAAATACAGCCAAGAATATAAAAAAGGCAAACCAACGGCCAAAGTTAAGAAAGACGGCGCTTGCAGGCAAACCGGTACGGCCGTTACTTTCGAAGCCGACCCGGAAATTTTTAAAGAAATAAAATTTGACACAAAAAAAATCTTTAATCATCTCCGTCAGCAGGCCTATTTGACAAAAGGAGTCAGGATCCTGATTTCAGATCAAAGAGAAAAACCTTCCACTTCTTACACATTTTATTTTGAGGGAGGGCTAAGTTCTTACATAAAATATTTAACCCGAGGCGTTACTCCCCGGCATCCGAATATTTTTTATTGTTCGGGAGAAAAAGAAGGAATTTTAGTGGAAGCCACTTTTCAATACACCGACGAATACGAGGCCTACGAAGAAAGTTTTGCTAACAATATTAACACCGGCGAGGGCGGCAGCCATTTGACCGGCTTTAAGACAGCTTTAACCCGAACCCTTAATGATTACGCCAGAAAGAGTGGCCTTTTAAAGAGTACAGATGATAATTTAAGCGGAGATGATATCAGGGAGGGGTTAACCAGCGTGGTTTCGGTAAAAATCAGGGAGCCCCAATTCGAGGGCCAAACCAAGGCCAAATTAGGCAACCCCGAGGCCAAAACAGCCGTAGAGGCGGTGGTTTCCGAAGGCCTGACTGATTTCCTGGAAAGGAATCCCCAGGATGCCAGAGCGATTATGGAAAAATGCGTTCTTTCCCAAAAGGCGAGAATTGCCGCAAGATCAGCCAAAGAAACGGTTTTAAGAAAAGGAATTCTGGAAGGGCTGGCTTTGCCCGGAAAATTAGCTGACTGCACATCCAGAAAACCGGAGGAGTCGGAATTATATATAGTGGAGGGGGAGTCAGCCGGAGGTTCGAGCAGGCAGGCCAGGGACAGGCACTTTCAAGCCATACTGCCCTTAAGGGGAAAGATATTAAACGTGGAAAGGGCCAGATTGGATAAAATGCTTGCCTCAAAAGAGGTTAAGGCCTTAGTTATCGCCCTAGGAACAGCCATTGCCGATGATTTTGATATTCAAAAAGCCAGATACCATCGCATTGTCATTATGACGGATGCCGACGTTGACGGCAGCCATATCAGGGCCTTGCTTTTAACGCTTTTTTACCGGCACTTTAAACCTATGATTGACGCCGGATATATTTACATCGCCCAGCCGCCGCTTTACAAAATCCAATCCGGAAAAGAGATAAAACACGCCTACTCCGAAGAGCAGAAGGGTTTGGTTTTAAAAGAGTTTAAGAAGGCAACAGGGATTAATATCCAAAGATACAAGGGCTTAGGAGAAATGAATTCAGAAGAGCTTTGGGAAACGACCATGAATCCCCAAAACCGCCTTTTGCTCCAGGTGAAAATAGATGATGCCAAAGAAGCCGACCGGACTTTTGATATGCTGATGGGAGACGAGGTTATGCCGCGGAAAAAATTTATTGAAGCTCACGCCAACAAGGTAAAGAATTTGGATATATAAAGTCTTATTTATGAAAAAGCAATTCGGACAATTTTTTACAACTAATTCCGATAATATTCTACATGGATTGGAAGGATTTGTGAAAAATAAAGAAGTTATCGACCCCTTTGCGGGTAATCAAGACTTAATAAATTGGTCTCGTAAAAATAATTGCAAAAAAGCGCTTGGTTTTGATTGCGATAAAAAATATGTCGATAATAGCAACGTTTTCTATAATGATTCAATAAATTCTACTCAAAAATATAAATTCATTTGTACTAATCCGCCATATTTACATAAAAATAAGGCAGAGCAAAAAACGAAAGAGGTATTTTTTTCCGGTATTAATGCGAGCTTCGAAGATTTATACCAAGTTTCAATTTTTTCAATTCTAAAAAGTGAAGAAGGAATTTTAATCGTACCGCTAAATTTTCTCTGTGCAGAAAACTCAAAAAAAATCAGGAATATATTCTTTGATAAGTTTGAAATTATAAAATTAAATATTTTTTCCGAGCAGGTTTTTGAAGATACGACTTATAATGTAATATCTTTTTATTTCAGGATAAAAAAAGATAATTCAGAAAAGAGTAAGATTCCTGCAACTATTTTCCCGGAGGGAAAGCACATTGATTTTACGATTGAAAGAAAATATAATTGGCAGCTTGGTGGAGAATTTTTCAACAGACTTAAAAATACCAAAAATCACTTGGGGATTTTTCGCCTAACTGAAGATTATTTACAATCTGGCGAATACAGGGTTGGATTAGCGTTTCAAAACATTAAAAATAGAATGCCTCTTCGCATTAGCAAGGATTTAAAAAGGTTAATAGAAAAAAACATTGTATTTTTAAGGGCTATAGACAGCAAAAACGGAAAAAAGATTCAACTCGAAGACATAAGAAAATATGGCGTTGCCGGGCTTGTGGGGAAAAATACTTCTCGCAATATGGCTCATTTAATTTTCAAAGAAGAAGTACCGATAAACGACCAGATAGAATTAATGGAGCAGTTTAATGAAGAATTGAATCGCGGGAGAAATAAATATCTCTCCTTTTTCTTGACTAATTTTAGAGATAACAACAGGAAAAGAATTTCTTTTGAATTAACCTACAAATTTTTAAATTATATTTATGATGAAAAAAATTCAAAACAACCTGCATTATTTTGAAATATCCCAGCAAAATCCAGAAAAGATTTTGGATAGTTTTTATATTTTTGATGAAAAACATCCCCAATTGCGGAAATATATTGCCAACACAAAAGAAATTAAAAACATCCTGATAACGATTAGGACATTACAAAATAAAAACGAGGATAAAAAAGTTATAGAAAAGTATTTTTTAGAACTTTCAAAAACGCTGGGGAGATTCTCCAATTGTTCAGAATTCGCTTGTTTTATAAACGCTTGCGATAGTTTTTTGGACTTTGCTAAAAATGATATTATTTTGCTTGAAAAAATCGCCCAAAGATATTTCAATAAGAGAATTTTGAATGAAGCAGTTCCGGAGGAATGGTTGCAAGCAATTTTAGATTCAAATTCCGGCCGGAAAAAAGGGAAATGCGGCGAGAAAAAACTTTTATATATTTTAGCAAAATATGGTTTTCAGGAAGTCAAAACTTGGGAAGATTTTTTTAGCAAGCAGAAATGTGTAGCTAAATTTTCAAAGATTTTTAACGTAAAAAATGTCCGTAAAAATCTAAGTATAAAATTAGCTGCCAAGAAGCAAAATAAAAAATTGGACTTAATTATTAAGATAAACGGCAAAATGTTTTTATGCGAAGCAAAACACTTGAATACTTCGGGCGGTGGACAAGATAAACAAATTTCCGAGTTGATTGAAATTATTAGCTTAAAAGAGCATAATAAAAACATCTCTTATATTGCGTTTTTAGATGGTAGTTATTCTAATATCCTTTTGAGCGACAAAAACGGGGGCGATAAACTAACAACACAAAGAAAAGAAATTAAAAAATATTTACTTCATAACCAACAGAATTTTTGGATAAATACAACTGGCTTTGAGAGTTTGTTCAAAATTAAATAAATATTAAATAATTTTAATGTTTTATGGCAAAAACCAAAGAATTTGAAATATTAATTGAAAATTTATTGTTTTCTTATCGTCAATTATGTCTTAATGAAATTATGCATGAAAAAGTAGGAGGGGATTTTTATAGTAAATTTATTCCCACATGGAATACGATTCTTTTAAGTTTAGAAAAAGATTATTTATTGGGTTTAGCAAAAATTTTTGAAGTCCCCCAAAAATTTAAAGAAACTATTTCTATTTATTATTTCTTAGATTACAAATTATCAAATTACGATGAATTGATTGGAAGAATTACAAATATAAGAAATAAAATGTTTGCCCACCTCGATGTTAAAAAAATGCTTCTTCGAGATGAATTCCTAAAAGAAAATGCAATAAATATCAATGAAATTAAATCTTTGTTTGATGTTGCTATTAAAATAGTTAATCAAATTAAAGAAAACTTTGAATTTAATCAAGATTTAAGGCAAGCTTTTGATCAAATAAGTAAAGACACCAGAAGTGAATTTGACGAATGGTTTAAAATATTCCAGAAAGGATTTATAATGCAATGAGATAATATTGAGGACTTCAGGTAGCAATTGACGATGCCAAAGAAGCCGACCGGACTTTTGATATGCTGATGGGAGACGAGGTTATGCCGCGGAAAAAATTTATTGAAGCTCACGCCAATAAGGTAAAAAACCTTGACATTTAGAACTTATTTAGTAGTATGGAGGCATAGAGCGCCTCGGGCGCTTTTAAAATACAATGTTCAACAAAATTATTACTTTTTTAAATGAAGTCCGCCTGGAAATGAAAAAAGTCAACTGGCCTACCAGGCACGAAACCGTAAGATATACTCTGCTGGTTATCGGAGTGTCTTTATCAGTGGCGATATTTTTAGGAGGCATAGATTTTTTATTTACCACGATATTAAATAAGTTTTTAATATAAAATGCCAAAACAGCAATTATCTCAAGAGAGAAAATGGTATGTTATCAGCACTTATTCCGGATATGAAGACGCCGTCTCTGCCAACTTAAAACAGCGGATAGAATCATTGGGAATGGAAGACAAAATTTTTAATGTTATTGTGCCGAAAGAAAAAAAGATTAAGATAAAAGACGGGAAAAGAAAAGTGGTGGAGGAAAAAATTTATCCCGGTTACGTGCTGGTGGAGATGACGGTGACCGATGATTCCTGGTATGTCGTGAGAAACACCCCCAATGTGACGGGATTCGTTGGGGCCGGTACCACCCCTGTTCCCGTGTCTCAGCCAGAAATTGACAGTTTAAAAAAGCGAATGGGAGTGGCCGAGCCCCAGTTCAAGATCGGAGTGGAAGTGGGTGATTTGGTTAAAATTACCGACGGCCCGTTTAAGGAATTTGACGGCAAAGTATCCGAAGTTGATCCTGAAAGGGGAAAAGTAAAAGTACTGGTAAATATGTTTGGCAGAGACACTCCTGTGGAGTTGGACTCATTACAAATTAAGAAAATATAATTTATGTCTAAGAAGATTAAAGCAGTCGTAAAACTTCAAATTCAAGCTGGCGCGGCAAATCCCGCGCCTCCCGTCGGCCCTTCTTTGGCCCAGCACGGGGTTAATATCTCCGAGTTTTGCCAAAGATTCAACGAGGCGACAAAAAGCCAGATCGGCTGGAAATTACCCGTGGAAATCACGGTTTTTGAAGACAGAACTTATACTTTCGTGGTCAAACAACCGCCGGCTTCGGAATTGTTAAAAAAGGCGGCAGGCATTGAAAAGGGTTCGGGCACTCCCAATAAAACCAAAGTGGCAAAAATTACCCGGCTACAGTTGCAAAAAATTGCCGAGCAGAAAATGCCCGATATGAACGCCGATTCCGTTGAAGCCGCAATGAAAACCATTGAAGGAACGGCTAAAAATATGGGGATTACTGTTGAGTAAATAAAAACTCGATGAATAAAATTCTCATTATTCATATCCCTGTTATTCATAAGGGGTTTTTAGATTTTTTTAAAAAAAATTCAGACAGGATATCTGATGTTTATATAATTAATGAAGAATTTTTAAGAGAGCTTTCCGAGACGAAACCAGACATTGCCTCTTTAGATTCTGGTACGGCCGAAGATTTGTTGGGAAAGCTCGGCTTTAAAAATATAGATATTCTTTCTAAAGATAATTTATCAGAGTTAAAGGGTAAAGAAATTATTTTGATTCAAGATGAAATTTCCCGCAATTTAGCAGAGAAATATTTAAAAGGAGAGAATATAGAATGGGAATCGGTTTTTTTACGCTGGGACAAAGAAAAAGTTTTAATTCAAGGGCCGTCCAGAGATATGCCGGTCTCAAAAGACGAATTTGATGTTTCAATGGTCAGAGAAGCTCAAAAAGAAGCGCAGAAAACAGGGGACTGGTGGCGGCAAATCGGCGCGGTTCTGGTAAAAAACAAAGAGATTTTAATCCGCGGTTACAATAGGGACTTGCCTTCAGACCACACGCCTTATCAGGTGGGCGAGGTGCGGGATTTCTTCAAGGCGGGAGAGAGGCACGAACTAGCCAGCACCATTCACGCTGAAGAAAATATTATCGCTAAAGCTGCTAAGGAGGGCATTTCTCTTAAGGGAACATCGCTTTATGTCACCACCTTTCCCTGCCCGGTTTGCGCCAAACTTATTGCCTGTTCGGGCATAAAAAAACTTTATTTTACCGAAGGCGGTTCTAATTTTGACGCCCAAAAAGTTCTGGAATCAGCAGATATAAATATTTATCAAGTTCCGCAAAAAAATGTATAATTGGTTTAGCGATGAAGCAACGGCTTCATCTTTATCTGCGCTTTTAATAAATTAAAAGCTTGATGTATGAAGCAGTATTTGGATTTATTGAAATATGTTTTGGAAAATGGCGAGAGAAAGGGCGATCCCCAGGGGGTGGGAAATATTGCCGTTTGCGGATACCAGATGCGATTTAATATGGCAGATGGCTTTCCTTTGTTGACCACAAAAAAAATGCCCTTAAAATCAATTATTTACGAGCTTCTGTGGTTTCTAAAAGGAGACACCAATGTGAAATATCTGCAGGATCATGGAGTTACCATTTGGGACGAATGGGCGACTCCCGAAGCCACGGCAAAATACGGTTTGCCGCCGGGTGAATTAGGCCCGATTTACGGTGAAAAGTGGCGACATTGGAAAAAAAGAGCTGGCGGCGAGATTGATCAAATAGCAAATGTTGTCGAAGAATTAAGGAGAAACCCTGATACAAGAAGATTGGTTGTAACAAGCTGGGATCCGGAAGATGTTGATAAGGTTTTTGTCGCGCCCTGCCATTGTTTTTTCAAATTCTTCCATGCTCAAGGAAAATTATCTTTGCATCTTTTCCAGCGGAGTTGCGATGTTTTTTTAGGAGTGCCTTTTAATATCGCTTCTTATTCGCTGCTTTTAATGATGATGGCTCAAGCGACCGGCTTCAAAGCCCACGAATTTATCCATACCCTGTCTGATACCCATATTTATTTAAACCACATAGAACAAGTGAAACTCCAACTGGGCCGAGAGCCAAAACCTTTGCCAAAAATGATTCTCAACCCTGAAATAAAAAACATCTTTGATTTTGATTACGAAGATTTTAAGCTTGAAGGATACGACCCTCATCCTTCAATAAAAGGAGATATTGCTATTTAGCCGATAGGGAAGTTAACGGTTTTTGCCTTCCCTGTTTTTTTATTGATTTTAGGAGAGATTAAGTGAAAGTGAATATGAGAAACCGAGGCTCCGGTAAAATCGGTATCGCCAAATCTTATAGCCAAAGCCCCGCCTTTTATCTTATATTCTTTTATCGCCCAATTTGCCAAAAAGGCGACTGTCTCTAAATCTTTTTTTGTCAGTTCAAAAAAATTCTCTTTGTGTTTGTCTCCCAAGATAATCAAGTGCCGTCGACTATCTTTGTACGGCCAACTATTTTCTGTTAAAAACCAGCCGTTTTTTTGTTTAAATACAGGTTTTGTGTGGTATTTGAAATCTTCTTTACAAAAAGGACACTTGCCGGTTAAAATTATTTTTTCTATTACTTTTCGATACTCTCCTTTCCTTGCGTTTTTTAGATTTACGAATTTTCTCTTCATCCTTTCTTTATCATTTCGTTTAAAAGCGCCTCAATGTGTTTTTTTACCGTTCCTTCAATAATTTTAGTGCTAGAGGTGTATTGAGCCTGGCGGGGAAGAACTACAACTTCGTTGACGTATTGTTTGATATCATTCATTTGTTCTTCGGAATAACTTTCGGAAGTGGCAATAAAAGCGTCGGGCTTAATTAATTTTATCAGTTCGTACTGCCACTTTCCCTCGTTATCTATATCGTCAATTAAGGTGACATAATCAACGCATTCCTGGTATTTTAACATTTCCATTCTTTCTTCTTGAGGGATAATCGGCCTAAGATTATTCTTTTTATATAATTTTATTCCCCGGTCGCTATCGGTTCCGACAATAACAACATCGCCATACTCTCTGGCTTTGATTAAATAGCGCAAATGTCCGATATGAAGCATGTCCCAAGAACCCACCGTGCAAACGATTTTATGGCCCAAGGTTCGGTGGGCATCTACAATTTTTTTCAATTCCTGATAATCCGTAACGATAGAATTATTTTGCGCTTTCATAGATTTATACTATAATAACATATAAAACATATCAAGATGGTTATATCTATAATCGTGGCTATTGGCAATAATTGGGTTGTCGGGTGCAAAAACGCCCTGCCTTGGAATTTACCGGCCGATATGAGGCATTTCCGCCAATTGACCCTAGGGAAACCCGTAATTATGGGCCAAAAAACCTTTGAGTCAATCGGCAAGACCCTAGCCGGGAGAACCAATATCATCTTAACTTTAGACAAAAATTTCCAGGCGCCAGATTGTCTTGTGGCTCATTCAATAGAGGAAGCGCTTCGGCTGGCCGAGAATAAAGAAGAAGTGATGATTATAGGCGGGGTTTCAATATACAAGCAATTTTTACCGTTAGCCAACCGCCTGTATTTAACTCTGATTGAAGGGGACTTTGAAGGCGATGCTTTTTTTCCGGAATTTGATTACGGCGACTGGAACGAAATCGAACGCATTAAAAATGAATCCGACAAAAATAACCCCTATAAATATACCTTTTTAACTTTGGAGGCGAAGGGTAAAAAAATATGAAAGATGATGAAACAGTTTTAGTTATTGCCAGCGATATTATTTTCAAGAAAGAGCATTGGCAGGGCATAAAAAGAGACAATTTTGATTACTATTTAAATTTAATTAAAAAATATTCGCAGTTCAAGCTGAGAAGGGATGTGGAAAATGATTCTTCTTTTCGGCAGATTATCCCTTATATTATTTTCAATTTCCAAAATCAATATTTTCTTTACAATTATTTAAAGAAAGCTGGCGAAAAAAGATTGATAAATAACTGCCAGTTGGGCGTAGCCGGACACATTAATCCCATTGATTTAAGGCCTAGAGAAGATATTTTAATGGCGGGAGCAATGCGGGAATGGAATGAAGAAGTCGCTTACGGCGGAAAATTAATAGAGAAAAAACTGATCGGTATTTTAAATGACGAACGAAGGCAGGTTGAGTCGGTTCATCTGGGACTGCTGTATCATTTTACCGGGGACAGCCCGCAGATTATTATTAAAGAAAAAGATAAATTAAAGGGAGGATTGATTAAGTTGGAAGACATGCCAAAATATATAGAAAGCGCTAAAGGTTGGCCGGAGATTATATATAAAGAATACTTATCTAATATAGAACATGGATTACGCTAAAATGGGCGATGAGGATAAATCCTCATCTTCACGCTTCGCTGTCGCTTGCGTTATAGACCAAACATTTTTAAAGAAAGGAGCGGGCGAGGACGAAATAAAAAAGGTCTGCGAAGAGGCCAAAGTTTACGGCTTTCGGGCGCTTTGCATTTATCCCGAACATACAAAATTAGCCAAAGAATTCCTTAAAAATTCTGGCGTCAAAGTAACCACCTTAATCGATGCGCCGACCGGCACAAGTTCTCACCAAAAAAGAGCAGAAATGATTGAAAGGGCGGAAAAAGACGGTTCAGACGAAATTGAATTGGTGATGAAAATAGACGACTTTAAAAATAAAAAATATGAAGAAGTTTCCGACGACTTAAAAGAACTCTGCAAAATTTTGCCGACAAAGGTTATAATCGGATCCGGCTATTTAACCGATGAAGAAATAAAAAAAGCGTCGGAAATGGTAAAAGAATCCGGAGCTATTTGCGTTAAAACCGCTACCGTAAACGATCCTTTAGACAATACGGAATTAACCGAAAAAGCCAAACATATCAGAATAATGAGAGAATTCGCTTCAGGCATTTTAGTCAAAGCGTCTGGCGCAATCAGGAGTTTATCTGACGCAAAAATGATGCTGGAAGCCGGTGCTGATATCATCGGCACAAGTTCTGGGGTGGAAATAGTAAATGAGATTAAAAATTAACCAAGGTAATTGGATTAAAACCGAATTAATTCTGAATAGATGAGTAAATTATTTAATTATTTATCCATAATATTAGCTTTATTTTTATTTTTTATTTTTTATTTAGATATTAGATATGAAGACCTTCCGCTTCAGGCTAGTCTTATTTCTACCGAATTTTTTGGCGAAAGAGCAAAAATTATTTTAACATTTGATGACGGGCCAACTCCTATTACCACTATACAAATTTTAGATGTACTTGATATTTATAATCAAAAGGCAATCTTTTTTGTGAGAGGTGATAGGTTGCAAAAATATCCAGAATTAGGAAAAGAAATTATAAATCGGGGACATATCCTTGGTTATCATAGCATGGAACATAGAGACCTCGGGAAATTTAGTAAAGATTATATCAAATCCGATATCGAAAATTTTAAAAAGTTGGTTAAAGAAATGGTTGATCCAAATTACGAAGTTATTATTGGCCGACCCCCATTTGGAGGATTTATTCAAAAAACTGGTAAAATTAATAAAAAAATTATCCAGTCTTTTAGAGAGAATAATCTTAAAATATTAATGTGGACTATTGATATCGAGGATTGGAAAAAACCTGTTGACGTAGAGGATTTAATTAAAAAAATTACTAAAGGAGGCGAACAGATAGTTTTATTTCACGAAGAGCCAGTTGATGCAGGCAGCGGAAAAATTTATCATTCCGATGCTTATTTAAAATTAGAAAAAATTTTAGCGAAACTATTAGAGAAAAACTTAATTTCGATCGATTAAAAAACAATTATGTACGCTCCGACTATTGGCCTTGAAATTCATA
>Ga0265296_1001872_pt1 | contig 22543 bp, 20 predicted proteins | sample MunlanPumphouse1_FD_189073 | JGI IMG/M metagenome (GOLD analysis project Ga0265296, IMG submission 189073) | Groundwater microbial communities from a municipal landfill in Southern Ontario, Canada - Pumphouse #1 | ecosystem: Environmental > Aquatic > Deep subsurface > Groundwater | place... | reverse complement strand
CCCGTTGATGGTCGAAGGGCTGACGCCCTGCTCGTGCTGGTGCACCTGAAAGCGCCGAATATCCTCGGCCGTTGCCGTATCGGGCGGGCGTTCAAGGAATGCGGCGAAGCGTCGGACGTGGCGGATAGCCGATGACATTGCTGACGCCGCGTGCCGATGTGACATGTTCGAACGCTCCGCGCTGTTCCGAGGAAAGCTCCAAACCACGATCGAGCGCACGCTCCAGCGCACGTTCGCGATGTTGCTCGGCAACGGCGTGATTGCGGCGGGCGTCGAGGGTTGCGGTGGTGCGTTCGAGGCGCTGCTCAGTCTCGACCATTGACTTGGATGTGAACCGATCTTCGCCGCGCCCGTCCTTGCCGAGCGCGATCAGTTCAGGCGATGCCTTCACCGCCGACATCACTGCGTCGAACTGCTCCTTGCCGTCGCTGTGCCGATGCACGAACATCGCAAGGTCACGGTTGGTGAACGTCGCCTGGCGGTGCGTGATCGCGTCGAGCGCGATGCCGGTATCGGCGAGAATCTTCTCGCCGTTCGATCGCGCGATCTCGATATGCTCAGCGAGCCGGTCGGCCTCCAGTCCCTCCGCCGCCATGCGCGAGGCCGCCGGGCCGATCTTGTGCTGCGGCTCGAGGTCGATGCCCTGCGCTTCGAGCGTGCGATGATCGACCCTTGCATCTATATCGAGTTCGGCCAAGCGGGTGTTGACGTGTTCCGCCCAGGCTTCGCGCCAGTGGCTCAACAGTTCGGTGCGGTTCCAGTCACGGACCTTCGCTCCGAACTCTGCGCTGCCATCCTCGCCGACGCGGATCTCCCGCATCGTCAGCATGACATGCGCGTGCGGCCGCGCCAGCCCGTCGGCACCGATATCCCAATGGACATTGAGATCGGCGATCATGCCCCCGTCGACGAACTCGGCTTGTACAAAATCACGAGCGAGCTCGATGCCCTGTTCCTGAGTCATCTCGCGCGGGATCGCGAACTCGATCTCGCGGGCAAGTTGCGCGTCCTTGCGAAGCTCGGCTGCCTCAACGTCATTCCAGAGCTTTTCGCGGTCGCACCATTGCTCCGGCGCACCCTCCGGTAGCAGCACTTCGCTGTGAACGACGCCCGCCTTGTTCGAGAAATCATGGCTGCGACCGAGCCGCTCGTCGTGCAGCCGGTCGGCCGAACGATAGGCCGCGGCAGCGACAGCACTGCTGCCGGCGGCGCGGGAAATGACTTTTGCCGAGAAATGATAGATCGCCATAAGGGCAATCCATTTACAGCAAAACGGGCACGTCGGCACGACGTATAAGCGCGCCCTCACACGATTTCATCGCGCTCGGGATCACAGCTTCTCACGAGATTTCAGCTACTTGAACGACGTTGAGACTCGGCATAGCTGGTTCGTCCGATACCATGAACATGGAAGGACAGACGATGCGCAAACCCCGGGATTTCGACGCCGAACTCCAAGCTTTGACCGACAAGGCGAAGGCGCTCAAGACGAAGAAGCAAGGTCAGCTCGGCGAGCTGGTGGTCGCGACGGGCGCCGATTCCCTCTCGATTGAGCAACTCGCCGGTGCGCTGCTCGATGCAATCGACGCCGATGCCGCGCGAAAGGAGGCGTGGCGCAAGAGCGGCGCCGCCTTCTTTCGCGGAGACCGCGACCGCGCTGGCAAAGGCGCTCGCGGGAACGCGTGTCGGGCACCGGCGAGCAGTACAGGCGCGCAATCGCCTGCAGGCGAAGCGGGCGCGGCATGACACGCGAGCGTGGCAGGTGAAGCGCCGCGAGCGCACCCGCCAGCTGATCGAGCTCGGCGGCCTCGTCGCCAAGGCCGATCTGATCGAACTGACGGGCGACGACCGCGCCGTCTTGCTCGGGCTGCTCATCGAGGCGGCTGCGACGCTGCGGGGCGAAGGGCGCGAGCAGCAATTGCTGCTCTGGCGTCGTCGGGGAAAGCGCGCGTTCGATGCGACATCTACGGCGACGTAGGGAGCTACCGGACATTTACCTTCGCCTGTCATGTTCGGAGCATGGCACGTCATTGGAAACATCGTCGACGCGGGCGCCGGCCGAAGAATTCAGCCGTCAATTTTTTCGTCGGCGCTGGCTTGATCGGCGCGGTCGTCGGGGTCGGCTCGACAGCGACGACACCCGAAGGGCGAACGCAATTGGCGTCGGCGGCGAGCGACATCGCGGTAGCGGCGGGAATGGCCCGCGCGCGAACGCCTGAAGATGGCGATTATTGGCGGCGCTGCGACGACGCGCGCGCGGCTGGCTCGGCCCCGCTCTATCGGGGCGAGCCAGGTTATCGCGATGGATTGGATGCCGACGATGACGGGATCGCGTGCGAGCCCTATCGCGGGCAGTAAAGAACGCTATTTTGCTTTCGCGCGACCGCGCGCGGCAGGCTTACGGCCGCCGCCGCGCCCCTTGGTGCCGAGACCGATCTGCTTCGCCAGTTCGCGGCGCTTTTCGGCATAGTTAGGAGCCACCATCGGATAGTCCTTTGGCAGGTTCCACTTCGCGCGATACTCGTCAGGCGTCATGCCGAAGTTGGTCATAAGATAGCGGCGCATCATCGTGAGCTTTTTGCCGTCTTCGAGACAGACGATGTAGTCGGGCTTCACCGACGCGCGAACAGACACGGCCGGTTGCTGCGGCTCGGGTTCCGGTTCAGCCGTCGAGGACAGACCGGCGAGCGCTTCGTGGACCGACCGGATGACAAGGGGGATGTCCGAAATCGCGACGCTGTTGTTGCTGACGTGGGCAGCGACAATATCGGCGGTCAGCGTGACCAGCATTTCGGAATCTTCCATTCGCGTTTTCCTTCGAGGTCTAACCACTTCGGCTATCCTCTAGCGCCACATTCCATTCCAAACAAATAGCGAAAGTGTCGCCACAGAACTATCAGCGCCGCGCTACGGCAGCCGTCCAGCCGTGCGGCGAAGCTGTTCAAGCCGCTCCGAACAAATCGCGTGCACGGCCCGCCCGAGTTCTTCGACGCGTTTTCCGAGCCACCGCAGTTCCTCTTCGGTGATGCGGTAGTGCTTGGAGTAACGCGCCTTTACATAGGCTTCCTTGAGCTTCTCGAAATGCCTGCGATCCGATTTCAATTCACGCGGCCAAGCGTCGACGAGCCGCATGTCGAGACGCTCGGCCTGAGTTCGCAAGAACGCCAGATTGTGGACGTGCGGGGTGTAAAAGGTGCAGACCAATAGGACGCAATGGTAAAGCCGTTCGGTGGCCTGATGAAGCATGAACGCCGCTTCTTTATTCCAACCTCGTTTCAGATCGTCGCCGTAATTAACGTGAGCCCGCATGGCGCTCGTATACCACTCGTCAAAATACTCCTGCGCCATGTCGAGCGCCTCATCGGGCGTCTTTGGCTTGGGTTTGTGCAGTTCCTTGTCGTCATATTCATAGAGCGCGATGCCGTCCGTCGCGATGTCCATGAAGAAATAGCGGCCATGCGCGAGGCCATCGTTCACTTCCTGCATGGTATGAATGATGAGGTTCACCGGCGTGTGCAGCGTCTTATCGATCGCCAGTTCGCGGTCGAGCCGATCCTCGATCTTCGGCCAAAACTCGACCTTGTCGGTGAGGCGCTTGTCGCTGACGATGATCAGCAGATCGAAGTCCGAACGATAGCCCTTGGCGGTGTGGGGCTCGTCGACCCAGCCGCCGCGCGCATAGCTGCCGTAAAGGATGATCTTGTCGATCCTCCCCTTCTTCTTCCAGCTCATCGTCGCGAGCGCAACGCTGTCGGCAAATTCTTCGAAGATGATCTGCTTCACGCGCTCGAGTTCGCGCTGTTTGTTCGCGGGCAGATGATCGAGATCGGTTCTCATTGTTATTACCCTGTAATTGCGAAGGCCGGATGGCAAGCGCCATCCGGCCTTCGCGCCGTCCTCAAAGCCGGAAACGCCACCACCATGGATCCTTTTCGTCCATTGCGGTCATGAGGACGCGAAGGCTTCCGGCAAAATGCCATTCGACGTCGGCGACGGTGATGCCGAAGCGCGCGGCAATTTCGGAATAGCTCAGTTCCTCGACACGGATGGCGAGGAAGACCTTGCGGTCCATTTCCTCCATTCGATCGACGGCGCGCTCGGCGCGCCACAGGCGCAGCCGGTCCTCGCGGCTCATGCGCGCGCTCATTGCTCCGCTCCTGCGAAGGCCAAAAGGAAGTCCGCCGCCCTGCTCGCCTGACTGGCGGAGCGGAAGATCGCCTTCTCGTCGCCGCGCAGCACTGACAGCCATGACGCAATGTAGTCGGAATGACGAACGGTCGGCGCGATGCCGAGCGACGCACAGGTGAACGCCGACGCCATCTCTGCGACAAGTTCCTCCTTCGCGTAGCTGTTCGATCCGAACCCGCCTTTCTGGTCGCGGTCCAGACGGCTGCCGTGACCGGTCCAATGACCAAGCTCATGCAGGGCGGTGCGATACCAGTTGATCGGCTCATGAAACGCAGCCTGCGGCGGCACCTGCACGAAATCGTGGCTCGGGCTGTAGAAAGCTTCGGCGCCACCGATCTGGAACGTCGCGCCGCTCGCGGCGATCAGCGCATCGGCCTCGGAAATGGCAAGCACCGGGGCGGGGCTGACCATTGGGGCGGTGTAACCCTCTGGCAGTCCCTCGCATTGATCGACATTGAACACGACAAAGCGCTTGAGGAACGCCACCTGCCGCACCTCGCGGTCCTCGCCGCGCGCGGCTTCGGCCTCGGCCTTCGGCGTGAAGCGGTCAGCGTAGCAAATGACGGTGCCCTTCTCGCCCCGCCGGACATTGCCGCCTGCCGCCTCGGCCTGCCGGTAGGTCAGCCAGCGCTGCGACGCATAGCCCTTGGCGACAACCTCGGCCCACAGGATTAGCACATTGATGCCGCTGTATTTGCGCGCCCTTCCGGCATTCTGCGGCATCGTGCATCCGCAAGCTGCGTTATCCCACGGCTGCACCCATGGCAGCCTCCCCTCTTCGAGCTCCGCGATAATCCTGTTCGTGACCTCCGAATAGAGGCTGGCCCTCTCGGTCCTTTCCTTGCGCATATTCCTTCTCCTTCCCGCCAACCGCACCCCGGCCCGGAAGGGGCGGAGGTGGGCGGCAGGAAGGAGCCGGCAGACCCGCATCATCGGGCGGGCCGCATCCGAAGGACCGGAACGAAGTGGCGGACCCGCGGAGCGGGTTGCGGCCGGGCCGGGCGGGGCTAGAGGCGAGTGACGCCCACCTTCGCCCCCGCCGTGCCGGGAGAACGAACGCCGCCGCTCGCGCGGCGACCGCATGTGCGCCAAAGGCGCCCTCCCGATGCGAATCACCCGACGCTCGCGCCGCCTTGCGGCGCGTCATTCGCGATCGCGACCGCCTTCGGCGGTCACATTTCCCGATCGGGCTCCGCGGCGAGACGATTTGAGACGAACTATTTTCGGTATCTCCAGAGGTCTCTGGAGTCCGCTGGAGTACGTCCGAGTGCAGGGGAGTACATCCCGGACGAACCGCAGATTTCCAATGGGTTGACGCCAGCCCTTTGCATCCCCTTCTCTGTCTCGCGTCGACGCAAAGACCCTCAAGAATAGGAGAAGCAAATCATGGTATCGCAGTCCCCCTTGCGCCTGATGCGCCTGCCCGAGGTCCTCGACCTGACCGGCCTCAGCCGCGCCACCATCTACCGCAAGATCGCCGCCGGCACATTCCCGCCACAACGCAACACGGGCGCGCGCGCCTGCGGCTGGCGCGCGGGCGCGGTCGATATCTGGCTCCGCAACCCGATGAGCTTTACCGTCGCCGATATCCCGAGCGATCTCGCCTGAAATCCAGGCACGGCAAAGCCCCGCGCCGCGAGAGCGGCGCGGGGTGGAAGCTCGCCTCAGTCGGCGGGGTTCCAGATAAGGGCGTAACCGTCCTCGCCGTCCTGACCGGCGGCGCGGCCGAGGTTCGCATAGAGGCGGCGCGGCCCGAACTCGGGAGCGGCGAGGCTCAGCGACACATAGGGTTCGCCCGAAACCTGACCGACGCGGATCCAGCCGGCACCGATTTCGACGCCTTCGGAATAAACCCGGTAATCGGGCTGGACGTCGCCGCTCTTCGAGCGGTTGGTGCGGATCTCGATCGCGGCCCGGATCGAAAGAGTCTTGAGCTGGCCCACGAAACCCGTTTCGATGGTGCCGTTCACAAAGCCGATTGCTGCCATTGGTCGTCTCCTTGAAGTACCGCGGGACCATCCCTGCGGCATGGGCGGACTAGGAACCGGCGCATGAGGCGTGCCGCGAACCCGTCAGGGCCGAAGCGCAGCGGAGGAGTGCGGCGGCGCGATTATTTGAAGCGAAGCGGCCGCGAGGAGCCGGCAGAGCCGGCGGGGAAATAATTGCGCCGCCGCACTTTCGCGGGACGCCGCGCCGGTGCAGGTCAGCTCGCCCGTCGCCGGGATGGTTTTGCAGAACAGGTGGAGCGAGCCCGCGCTATCGGCGTGAACGATCAAACGCCGGAACTTGAGTGAAAAAAGCGATCTAACCGCGGACTGTGGCTGCGATCAGATTGGCCGCGCCCGAGTTGGCAGTCCGCCCCTCCCATCAGCTTATTCCGGGCGGCAAGAAAACCACGTCCAAGGCGTACGATTTGGCGTTTTCGTACAATCCAGATGCCGAGGCCGACATTATCGGGCTCGGCAACTTCCGTCCGGGCTTGGCGATTAGCGACCCCGGCAAGTCAGGATGGTGGGGCGAAGGATGCAGCATCCTCGTATGGGCGGCGCGAAGGCAACTTCGCGTCGCCTCTTTCTTTGGCTGAACCCCGGGCCGTCGTCGCTTGCGGCGGCGGCGCGCCAAAATCAGAAACGCGCGCCGGCCCCCAAGGCCGGCGCGTCATTTTGCGCCCGCACAAAAAGGCGGGCGACCGAAGCCGCCCGCCATATCTTCACGCCGCCAACGGCTGCTCCTGCTCGCGCCCGGGTTCAGGCGCTGCGGGAGCCGCAAGCTCATGCGCGACCCGCCGCGCCGATTTGACGCTGCCGACCCCGCCCCGCGTCGTGTAGGCCGAAGGCGGGAATGCCATCCACAGCGGCACCCACGGCTCGGCCTTGGCCCGACCGTTCGTGCCCTCAAGGCAATCGGCGATGATCGCTTTTAGCGCCTTGCCCTTTTCACCCGCGTTCGCTGCCGCGACCTCCGGACCCGCGACCTCGCTGGTGATGGCGAGCAGAACTTCGCGGTCGCGAAGCTGGTCGAAGAAGGCCGCGTCCGCCGACCAGTGCTGGCGCATGTCGGTGCCGAGATGAAGCCCGATCATCTCCACCGCCTCGCTTCCCGCCTGCAGCGTCTCGCCCATGACGATCGCCACAATCTCCAGCACCACCGGATCGGGCAATTCGAGCAGTCGCGCGAACAGTCGGGCAAAAGGGGGACGATGGAGTGGCCTTCCCGTGACTGTGGGCGCTTCCGCATCGAACCCCAGTACCGCGAGCACCGCGCGACGCTTGAGGTCGAACGCCGCCTCGGCTGGACAGCCTTCCACGCTCTCGGCGATATCTTCTTTCGGCGCCCGTTGGCTCTCGATATCGACGCGCCACAGGTCCGCGCCCGCGATCACATGCGCGAGCATCGCTCGGAGCGCGACCCCGCCCTGCCCCGCCAGATCGGCGCGGACCGCCGCATGGCGATGAAGGTCGATATAGGCATTAAGCGGGCTCGACACCTCGGGACGAACAGGCTTGGCGATCACGGCATCGTCCCCGCCGTCCCCGCTGCCGCCCGAAAGCCGCTTTGCTTCCTTGGTGGTGACGAAGCCTTCGTGGAAGGTCACCTCGCCGCTCTCGCGGACCTCGACATAGATGCGACCGCCCTTGCGCTTGCCCGCATGGGCGTGATCCCACGACCGGAACCAGTCGCCACGTTCCATGACAACGACATCGGACCAACCCGCTTCGATATACTCGGCCTTGCGCGCCTCGATGGCTGCCATCTGCGCCGACCAGAAAGCATCGCTGTCGGCAAAGAAGCTGTCGTCGCCGAACAGGTCCGACACGATGGCGAGCTTCGCTTCCTCGGCATCGAACAGCGCGTGCTTCACAGCAATGGCGGTGCCGCCGAACAGCCATGCTTTCAGCTGATGACCTATCGGGCAATAGGCCCCCTCATCGTCGAACAAGGCAAGCCATGCCTTCTGCTGGCTCTTGGAAGCGAGGGTCAGGTGGCGCACCGTGCCCGCATCGATTTCGCCGCCGCGATAGAGGGTGCGGATGCGGGGGAGCAGATTGCCGAGCGCAAGGATGCGCTTCACCGCGCGCGGCTCGAACCCGAAACTGTCCGCGACTTCTTCGACCGACCGCCCCGCTTTGACCAGCGCGACGAATGCTTCCCACTGGCTCACCTCGTCGGGCTGCACCCGCGCAAGATTTTCGAGCATCGAGGCTTCGAGCGCATCGGCATCGTCGCCTTCGTCGAGAATGGCGCAGGGAATGGGCCGGATCGCCCCGCCCTCGCGCGCCACCGCACCCATAGCGGTAAATCGCCGACGCCCCGCGACGATCTCGTAATGGCCATCTGCACAATCGGGCCGAACAAGCAGCGGAACCAGTACCCCGCGCGCACGGATGCTCGGCATAAGGTCCGCGACGTCGGGGTCTTTCCCCTTCCCGCGCATATTGGCCGCGGCGATGGACAAATTGCCCATATCGATGAAATCGAGCTTCATGACTTTCTTCCTTCTCTTCAACCACGCCCGGCCCCGGACGGCGGGGCGGGCGGCGAGAAAAGGCGACGGGACCGCGCCATAGGACGGCGCGCACCCGCAGGGCCGAAACGAAGTGAAGGAGCCGACGCGCAGCGGCGGCTTGCGCACCGGCCGAGCGGGCCCATAGCCGCGCGCCGAACGACACGCTGTCCGCGGCCGGCCCAACGACTACGCCGCCGTGCGGTCAGCGCGGCGTCCATATCGGATAACAGACGCGCCCTTGGCGAAGCCGCAGGCGGGGCGGTGTGCGTGAGCAAATGTGCTTAGCCGCCGCCCCTCCAAGATCAACGAGCCAAGAACGCCGCGCGGCCAACCGTAAAAACGCGCGACCTCTGGCGGCGCCTGCCGCCGCCAGTGCGCGCTCAATTGAGGCCGCGCTCAATCTACCGACGGCTCAGCTCTCCCAAGCTTCGTTGAGTACGACTGCCGCCAATGCCGATTTGTCGTGCGGGAAGAACCGGCCATAATGTTTCGCGACGATTTCCGGGCTATCCTGGATGGCATAGCCCGCCTGCTCGTATGAGCCGGTCTTCTTGAGAACGTGCGTTGCCAAAACATCGCGCACATTATGCGGACCGTGCGGGAGCAGGCCTTTGATGACCCCTTGGCCGGTATAGGGATTAAAGATGCCATAGCGCTGGATCGCCAGCCGCCAGGCATCATAGAATCCGACCTGACTATATGCGGCATCCTTCGTCGTCAGCTTGGCCGATTTCACAAAGAAGGTCTTTGGATCCTCGGCACCGCCGAGCAGGATCTGCCGGTCGCGCCGGAGATACAGATCGATGAACTCGTAGAGCCGCCCGAGATCGGGCAGAAGCAACCGATAAGGCTTCCGGCCGAAAAAGGACGACGACGCATTTTTGAACGCAACGGCGGGAATGAAGACCTCCCAGCCGCCCGATAGATCATTCCATCGAAGCTCCCCGCATCTCAGGTTCTCGAGTTGCTTCTCGCTGCTGTGCCGCCCGCCTCGAACACAGAATCGAAGCTGTCGGAGATTCTTCTGCCGAAGACCAAGATGCAAGCCAAAGCGCAGCATCAGAAAGGCGCGGACCGCTTCCGCCGCAGCCTTCGGATGACGCCGCGCGCTCGGCATCCGCGCCAGTATTTCCTCGGTGATCTTGCGATATTCGCCGACCGGGCTCTCGGCTTCGAGGATGGGCAATATCGGTTCGAACGGATCACGATGGACCTTCGCGACGCGCTGAACATCCTTCTTTCGGTTCAGGGCGTAGATGATGAAGCGGTCGCAGACAGCATCCCAATCCCTACAAGCTTCGTCGACCTCACCTGCGGAAATCAGCTCATCGACCGGTTGCAGGGCGTCCGCAAGGTCTGGGTGCTGCCGCATCCAACCCGTCTTTTCGCGCGCAAGCGAGAGCGCGAAGTCGAGCATATTGACCTCCCAGCTCGTATAGAAGCCGCGGCGCTCCTCGCGCCAATGGAGATACCAGTCCCAGACCGACGGGAAGAGCAGCATCGCGAGACACAGTCGATCGGCGGGAACGCCAAATCCGCGAACATCACCATCCGGCGGCGAGCATAGAGCACCGAACATAAGTCCGAGATGTTCCAATTTCTGCGACGCCGTTTCCTCGCCCCACATGCCTTGGCGAAGCAGGCCTGACGGCGCGAGGGTCGAGGTTTTGAATGCGATAAGACTATGGACTTCAGTCTGCAGTTGGGAGGGCGCATCGCGGCAGCCAGCCATGCTCCCGTCGGTCGCACCGGCATCGACCGATGCCGTGTTCGAGAATCGGAGGGAGAAGCGCTGCTGCGTCGCTTCTCGCTGAAAGCGGCGATACTCTGTCGCGCCCTCGATGATGACCGAACGCACCCACGCCAGTATTTCCTCGCGCTCGCGTTTGGGCCGTTTCGAGAAATCGCCCGGAAGGTGCCAGGCGAGTTTCCGCCTCTCGGAAGCCGTAAGCGCCGCGATGGCGGGCCGCGCGGTGGCGCGCCCGGTCCGATCGAGTTTCGCCTGAAAATAGCCCTCGGGCAGACGATAGCGGCGCTCGATTCTGCTCAGGACCGAGAGGCTTTCGATCGTGCCCGGCGCCTTAACGCCGGTCGCCCACGTCTGGATCGTCTTGCGATCGGTCTTGTCGTCTGGGCCGATAATGGCGCGGTGGAGATGATTGCAGCTATCTCCGTGCCGGCGCATGTGCAACGCAAGCGCTTCGGGAAAGGAGGGTGGATCGACCCATTCTTCTCCAGACGCCTCGGGAAATTCGACAATCACCTTCGGTTTCGGGCCGCGCTTCTTTTTCGGATGGCCAGCGAGGTCCGCGCTCTCGGCTATGGGAGCGAGCAGCGGGCGTTCCGCCAAAATGGTGGGCACTTTCAATAAACTCCTGCATTCGGTGTAGGGCGGCGCCCGATGGCAGAAGCTTCCTTTCAAATGGCAAACGGCTGGATCGCTCTCACGATCACCGCGGATTGCGGCGCCCGAACACCCTCTTGCGCTCGTCGCCGGGAAACTGCGCTACGACGCTTGTCTTCACGCCGACACGCTGGTAGAGGCGCCCCTCGTTGCCGCTTTAGCTCAGTTGGTAGAGCACATCATTCGTAATGATGGGGTCACAGGTTCGAGTCCTGTAAGCGGCACCATCGACCCCATAATTCAATGACTTAGGCCCGATGAAATTTCTTCGGGAGCCGCAGTGCGCGGTCAATAGGCGCCGCCTGAATCAGGACGATGCCCTCCTCGTCTCCACATAGGAGAGCAGCTCGCGCAACCCGCCTTCTGTCCGGCCAAGATCGATCGGCCGTCCGCCCAGATCCATATTCGCCGTTTGAAGCCAGGCCATGACGGACCGGTCATCGCCAATCCGCACAGCCAGTTCCTGAAACAGGCGCACGAGATATTGACCGGCCCGGAAGGCCGGGTCCGGTCGAGCAAGTCGGAATGTCCCGTTGCGCAGGTCCGCTGCGCGACCGCCCGCGATGCCGAGTATCTCTCCAAGCAAGTCGTCACCGATGCTCCAGAGCACCGCAATGCGCGCCACAGCCTCGGACAGTACACGGCTCTGCGCTTCCGACGATGTCTCCATCATCTCGCCTTTTCCCTCCACGGTCAGTCCTCCAGCAAGGCAGAGATCGCAGCTTCGTCATCGCTGCGCAGCGCATCCAGATAGTCGCTCCACCACTGGTGCATCCGTACTCGCTCATCCCAATAGGGCGTCCGGTTATAGATGCGGCGGATCTGATTGTTGTCGGCGTGCGCGAGCGACCGTTCGATCGCATCGGGGTTCCACTTGCCGCACTGGTTGAGAAGCGACGAGGCGGTCGCGCGAAATCCGTGGGACGTCAAATCTCGCGGCCCATAGCCCATACGGCGATAAGCCGCGTTCATCGTATTCTCGCTGAGCGGTCGCTTCCACGTGTGGAACGCCGGAAAGACATAATCCTCGCCGCCAACATACGGCCGAAGCTCCTCCAACAGGGCGATCACCTGCCGAGACAGCGGGACGTAATGGGGCCGGCGCATCTTCATGCGCTCCGGCGGGACAGTCCAGACGGCCTTCTCGAAATCGAACTCGGCCCAGCGCGCGAGCCGTAGCTCACCGGGCCTCGCCATGACGTGCGGCAATATCTTGCAGGCGAGCAAGGTGATCGGATAGCCCGAGTATCCGTCTAGCGCGCGAAGGAAGCCACCCACCTCTTCCGGCTCGACGAGCGCGGCGTGGTGCTTCGGCCTCGGCGCAATCAGCGCGCCGCGCAGAAGCGTTGTCGGATCGGAGTCCGCGCGCCCCGAGGCCGCAGCATAGCGAAACACGCGACTTGCAAAGGAGCGGCACCGACGCGCCGTCTCGAAGTGCCCCTGCGCCTCGATCTTCTTGAGCACCGCGAAGAGATCGACGGCCTGCAGGTCCGCGATGGGCGTGCCGGCGATCGGCCGAAGCTTTTCGAGAAGCCACTTCGTCTTCTCGATCGTCGCTTCGCTCCGGCCTTCCTTGGTGACCATCTCGATATATTCCTCGGCGAGATCGCCGAAACAATTCGAGGCCTTGAACTTGCCGACGAGCTTGTGACGCTTCCGCTCCGCGAGCGGGTCGGTGCCCTCATGGATTTTCAGCTTGGCCTCGTCGCGCTTGCGCCGGGCTTCGGCGAGGCCGACATTCGGATAGGCGCCAAGCGCAATGCGCTTCTGCTTTCCGTGCATGGTGTATTTGAACCGCCACAGGCGCGCACCGGTCGGGTGCACCTCGATGTAGAGGCTGTGGGCATCGGAGACTTTGTAGACGCGATCCCGCGGCTTGAGGGACCTGATTTGAACATCGCTAAGAGGCACGGCTCAACTCCTTTAAAAGGGTTAGGACCGGCACCAATCACAGCGCTCGAGGCGAACGGGCCATCGAGCAGAACTCACTCCAAAAAAGACGGGCCATTTTGGCCTTTTTGATGGCCCGTTTCGGGTTGAGATTTTGTGAGACACCCTCGGACAATTCGGAACAAAACCCACGGAAAACTAACATATTCCGGGGATTTTGTCGATTGCCCTGAGAAGGGTAAATGGTGCCCAGAAGAGGAACTGAACTGGGCATCAAAGCGGCGGAAATCCGATGCAATCAACAACGAGATACCGCTGAAACCATCATAGAAACCATCACAAAATTTGGCAAGGGCTGGACGATATCGGAAGCCGATTTTTGGTTGCAAATTCGCTCGCGATCGCAGTCGCAGCTTTTCAAGCTCGCCGGCAGAAAAATCGCCGACCGAGTAATCATTTTATGAGCGTCGAATTCGAGCTGGCAACTTGCTAGCTATTGCGGCCCAGTCCTGTTGACGAGGCCAATAAGGTCGAGACCACGCGTTCGAGTTCGGCCAGTGCGGCAATTGCCCCCATTCCCAAGAACGACCGCGCGCGCCCGGCGCTGGCCAACGGGCCGCCTTGCGCCGATCGCCTCAGAGAGTTGCCGCACATCCGCCAAAGGACGACAAATGGAGGCTTTGAGCGTCGATCATAACGGTCGAGTTCGCGCCTCGCGCTGTCGCCCGGGTCGTCTTGCAACTATGTACGGTGCCCTTCCGACCAGGCCAAAACAAATCCCATAGCTCAATCCCAGAGCCCACGCGGGTTCCCCCATCAGAGGCTTTCGTACGCTAAAGCGCCCGAGCCCTTCGCGTTAGGATGTGGATTAGCGCCAGAATGGGGCTCTGACTCACTTTTGGTGCAAGTGCGTTGATAGTGGCGAGTTTTTCCCCGAAGGAGGAGATCGCCATGCATGGGAGAGGTTTTCGCGAAGCCATTGCGCCAACAGGATTGGTGATCGACAAGGTCGAGTATGCCGCCGATCAGATACGGATCACCCGGCGATCCCGATTTCGAGTTTCGATTTACCCGAACTGCTGCCGCCCATCTGCGCGTGTCCACAGTCGATATCACTGTACACTCGCCGATCTACTCTCTCATGGCCGACCGGTTCGGATTACTCTTGTCGCCCGGCGTTTTCGCTGCGCCACATCCCGCTGCACCACGCGGATCTTCGTTGAACGCTTTCCTCCAGATGTGACTGCAACATTTGCCCGGCGTACGGCCCGCCTGGATTCTATCGTACATCACCTTAGGCTGGCGCTGGGTGGGCGTCCGGCGGCCAGCTTGGCGCGCCGCCTTGAGGTGTTCATCGGCGCGGGCAAGCGGCGGGAGTGGCCGCCCGAGGTGGAGGCCTCGATTGTCGCGGAGTGCTATTCGGGCCGCAAGGGCGTCAGTCCTGTGGCGCGCCGGCATGGGCTGGATCCCTCGCAGCTATACGCCTGGCGGCGGGATTTGCGTAAACAGCTTGAGGCCGAGGGTGTGATCCTGCCATCGGCACATTCGGAAGATCGGCGAGGATGTGGCCGAGCGCCTCGATGTGGTGCCGACCACCTTCCGCGTCCTGGTCACCCGGCGGCCGCGTTATGGCTGCCGTTCGTGCGAGAGCGCGATCGTGCAGGCTCCGGCGCCAGCGCGGATCATCGAGGGCGGTACTCCCACCGAGGCACTGATCGCCCAGGTGCTGGTATCCAAGTATGCCGATCACCTGCCGCTTTACCGGCAGGCCCAGATATACGCCCGGCAGGGCATCCGGCTCGACCGATCCACTTTGGCCGACTGGGTCGGGCGAGCGGCCTGGTATCTGCGCCCCTTGCGTGACCACATTCTCGACGAGCTACGACGATCCGAGCGGTTGTTCGCCGACGAGATAACCGCCCCGGTCCTCGATCCGGGCGCGGGCCGACCAAGACATGACAGCTCTGGGCCTATGCTCGCGATGATCGACCATGGGGCGGCTGCGATCCGCCGATCGTTGCCTATGTCTATGCGCCAGATCGCAAGGCAAAACGCCCTCACACGCACCTTGGTGATTTCGCGGGCATCCTGCAGGTCGATGGCTATGGCGGCTACGCCGCGCTCGCCCGGCGGCGCCAGCAGATCCGGCTCGCTTTCTGCTGGGCGCACGTCCGCCGCAAGTTCTACGAACTGGCCGACACGTCGCCGGTCGCCACCGAAGTGCTGCGCCGCATTGCCTTGCTCTATGGTGTCGAGGACGAGGTGCGCGGTTCACCCGCCGAGCAACGCTGTGCCGCTCGGACCGAACGCAGCCGCGTCATCGTCGGTGATCTTCATCAATATCTTGCCGCCCCTGGCCGCCAAGTCAGCGCCAAGAGCAAGCTCGGCGAGGCGATCCGCTATGCGCTCACCCGCTGGGATGGACTGTCCCGGTTCATCGACGACGGCCGCATCGAGCTCGACTCCAATACCGTCGAACGCTCGATCCGCCCCCTCGCATTGAATCGCAAAGATGCCCTGTTTGCCGGTTCCGACGAAGGCGGCGACAACTGGGCGGTGATCGCCACGCTCATCGAAAACTGCAAGATCAGCGGCGTCAACCCGCACGGGTGGATGACCCAGACCCTCGTGAAACTTGCCAACGGTCATCCCGCCAACAATCTCGCCCAACTCATGCCATGGTCCACCGTGGCCTGAAAACACCGGTTACATGCTTTCGCTGCTTGGCACTGTTTCGCCTTCCCGTTCTATCTGGTGCGGCGCGAACGATGGCTTGAACGCCGCAACGGCATGGCCGGCGAACGCTGAGTGGCAGCTCCCTTTCCCGGCAGGCAAGGTCTGGCAAGCACCGCACCTGCGGGAACCCGGGGCGAAGGACAACCAGGATCAGGCTGCAAGTGGCGGTGCAGTGTGCGTATCCCAAAGGGCAAGAATGCTGCGGAGTGCGGTTACAAAGGCCAAAGGCTGATCGAGCATCAGATGGTGACGGGCTTCAGGCACCGCGATGATCGGAATGTCACCTCCACCCAGCTCGCGGACGTATTCGGCCGATTCCGGGGTGAAGAGTTGGCTCATACCGCCGTGCACGATGGCCTTCCGGCCCGGTGCCTGCACCAGACGCTCGCCCATGGTGAGCCATTCGTTGGGCTTGTTGCTCCTCCGAAAGACCTCGGTTGAAAACTTCCACGTCCACTCGTCTCCATCCTGTCGCAGGGAATGATAGGCCATGTAGTCCAGAAGGAATGGCTCGCCGACCGGCTGGGGCGGGGAAAGGATGTACCGCTTACGTGCCGTTTCATAGCAAGGATAACGCTTGCTGGGCTTGTCCGGATCGCCGGAACCAGGGCTTGACCGCCTGAGGTTCCAGTACTCTTCCAGGAGAGCGGGCCGCATGATCATGAGATCGCAAACCACCACTCCGGCAAAGGCCTCGGGCCACTGGGTCACGGCTGTCAGGGCTGCGCCCGACCCGAAGCTGTGCGCGATGATTGTCGGCTTTTGGCCATCCGCAAACATATTCAGCGCCTCGGCAATCTCGCGAAACTCGCCCCCTCTCGCCAAGAGGTCGGCGCGACCACGCATGTCGCTGTCGCCCATGCCGGCCAGATCAAACGCCACCACGTCATAATCTTCTGCCAGAAACGGTGCAATGAAGGCAAAGCAGCGCGCATGTGCCAGAAAGCCATGGGTCATCAATACCTTGGGCTTGCTGGGGTCACCCCAGCGGAAATAGTGCGCCTTGGCCCCATCTATTTCCACATAACCTTCTTCGCGGGGCACCTTGAGCGCCGACACGAACCATTCGGGCAGATGTGAGCCGTCGCCAGCCCAAACAGGATCAATGTCCACTGGAAAGTCACTTATTCTGAACATCTCATTCATCAGGTTGCGCTGTCCTTGTTCGCTGGTGTGCTGGCGGCAAAGCCGCGGTAGGCATCGCGTGCCACATCGCCGCAAATCGCAGCATAGGTCGACACGCTTGGAAAATTGATGAGTTGGCGCTTCTTACCCGGGATGTTTGCGCCCATGTACCAGGAGTCCGCTTCGGGAAAGAGCGTCATAGCGCCAACCTGAGCGACCATTTCGGTCCAGTCCGCCTCTGCTTGCGGATCGGCGTCGAAAAGATCGTAACCGTTGTTTCGCAGCCAGACCATGAAATCGCAGATCCAGTCGCCCTGCATTTCCGCGCTTGTCGGGCCGTTGGAAAAACCCGAGGGGCTCAGGGGTCCGTAAGCGAACAGCATGTTGGGGAAACCCGATACCGCCATTCCCAGATAGGCGCGCAGCCCGTTGTCCCAAGCTTGCGACAGTAACAGGCCGCCCCTGCCGGTGATGTTCATGTCGATCAACCCGCCCCGCCCCGCGTCGAAGCCGGTGGCGAAAACGATGAGATCGCATTCGACCTCGCCGTCTGCGGTTGTGATTGCGTGCGGCCCGACACGGGTGATCGGGTTTGCCTTCAGATCAACCAGCGCAACATTGTCCTGCGCGAAAATCTCGTAATATCCCTGTTCCAGCGAAGGTCGCTTCGTGCCGAACGGATGCGGCGGTTCGGATGGGGCGAGTTTCTCGGCCAGATCGGGATCGGCGATCCGCGCGCGAACCTTGTCGCGCCAGAAATCGTAGGCGTGGCGATTGGCTGCGCGATTGGTAAGCAAGTCGGCGAAGTTGTGGTACCAGAACCTCAATCCGCCTCGCTGCCATAAATCTTCGAAGTGGGCATTGCGCTCAATCTCGTCGACTTCGAGCGCCGAGACTTCAAGTGACTGGCTTTCAAATCCTCCGCTCGTCTGCCTGCGCTGTTCGAAAAGGGCAGGATAGCTGTGCTTTTCGCGTTCCTGATCCTCCCGCGTCAGCCGCTCCTGCCGCATCGGCAGGGCCAGGATCGGGGTTCTTTGGAACAGGATCAGCGCTTCAGCCCGCTTGGCTGCTTCTTGGGCGACCTGCACACCGCTCGCTCCGGTTCCGATCAGGGCAACTTTGCGCCCATCGAGATCAATACCCTCCTGCGACCAGCGCGCCGTGTGGCACCATTCGCCCTCGAAATCCTCAATGCCCGGAATGTCGGGGATATACGGCTTCGACGCAAAACCGAGGGCTGGGAGCAAGAAGCGTGTCGATACGGATTGCCCGCCCTCAAGCTGTAGATTCCATAGTCCCCGCCCTGCATCAAAATCGGCGCTTTCGACCCTCGATCCCATCCGCATCAGCGGCCAAAGGTTCAGCGTATCGCAGACATGGCGGAAATAGGCCCTGAGTTCTTCCCAGCCGGGAAAGCGCTCACTCCAAGTCCATGTCCGCCACACTTCGGGGATCGAGAATTCATAGAGCGGAATCTGCGAATCCACGCGTGCGCCGGGATAGCAATTCCAGTGCCAGATGCCGCCCGGATCGGTCGCAGCATCGACCAGCAGCACGTTGAACCCGGCGTCCCGCAACTTGTGGAGCAAGTAGATCCCGCTGAAGCCAGCACCGATGATCACAGCGTCATAATCGGGCGAAGTCTGATTCGTCATGAAGCGGCAGTCAGGCTCTCGGCAATTGCCTTCGCCGTTGCATAGTCGGCCTTGCCGTTCGATGCGCGCAGGGGGATCTTCGTTGGATATATGGCCTTCGGTGTTTTGTAGCCTGCCAACTGCCCCCGCACATGATCCTTGACGGCTTGCTCGTCGAACGCAACGTCGCCGCTGAGGTGGACGACGGCGGTGACGGCCTGACCCCATTTTTCGTTTGGCACGTCCACGACCAGCGCGTCACCAATCGCGGGATGGGTCTTGAGAATCTCCTCGACTTCCTCGGGGTAAACTTTCTCGCCAGCAGTGTTGATGCAAACGCTGCCACGGCCCAGCAAGGTCAGGCTGCCATCGGCCTCGACCGTGCACCAGTCGCCCGGAATCGAATAGCGGACCCCATCGATTGTGCGGAAGGTCTTGGCGGATTTCTCGGGATCCTTGTAATAACCCGCTGGGATCGCACCCATGAGGGCGATAAATCCCGGTACGCCGCTTCCCGGCGTCACTTTCTGGTCGTTTTCATCAAAGACATGACAGAATTCGCCAATCGCAAATTTCGCGGTGTTGGTGCCCCCTTGCGCGGTTGTGATGGAGCGGCCGAAGCCGAGCCCTTCGGAAGCGCCGAAGCTGTCCATCAGCACCACCTGGGGGATATGCTTGCACAGCCCAGCCTTGACTTCCTTGCTCCACATCACGCCGGATGAAACGATGGTGACGAGGCTGCTGGTATCCCAGCGGCCGGGATTCCGGTCCAGCGCCTGCAGCATTGGCTTGGCAAAGGCATCGCCCACAATTGCGATGCTTTGCACCTTATGCTTATCAACTGTTTCCCACAACTCCGTCGCATCGAAGGACGAGTCTGCGAGTGTAACGATGGCGCCGCCCGACATAAGTGTGCCGATCGCGGTGATGAAGCCGGTCCCGTGCATCATCGGGCAGGATGGCAGGGTGCGGTTGCCGGGCCCTTGACTTGTGATCAACGCGACGTGTTCTTCGAGTGTCTGAGGAACGGGGGCGAGCAGCTTCTGGGCCTCGAGCTGTGCTTTGCGCATTTGGTCGTGATGCCACATCACGCCCTTGGGCATGCCCGTCGTGCCGCCGGTATAGATGAAGAGCTGATCTTCGGGAGAGCGCACTATGCCGAGCGCCGATCCGTCGCCTTCTTGCGCGAGTGTTTCGTAAGGGATCGCAAAAGGCGCGATTTGCGAAGCCTCGCCAATTTCCACAAAGGTGTGAACCTTCTCGAGCCGATCCTTGAGCTCGACGATACAGTCGCGGAATTCCGAGCTGTAGACGATCACTTCGCTATCGGAATCGTCGAAGATATAGAAGACCTCCTCGGCGACATAGCGGTAATTGATGTTCACATGGATCAGGCGCCCCTTGAAGCAGGCTGCCATCAACTCGCCATATTCGGGTCGGTTGCGCATATAAAAGGCAACCTTGGCCCCATTGCCGGCTCCGCGCTGCCGGAGCGCGCGGGCAACATTGTTCGAACGTCCCGACATTTCGGGCCAGGTGATGATCCGGTCGCCGTGTATCAGGGCCGGCGCATCCTTTGGCATGACGGGCTCGATAGCGTCGAGAATGTCGCCGAGATTCCAGTCGATCACATTAGTTCCCCTCTCCGAACGGGGTGGCGGCTTTGGCGCACTTCCCTTGGAAGAAACATCACGCAGCTTTGGTCCAGCCCTGAAGTGCCGCAGCCTCCGCCCGGACCGCTTCTGGCCCACCCAGAACCTGCCGGTCGAATCCGATCCGTTTGAACCAGTAATGCAGGCCAAGCAGGTCGGTGAATCCCATTCCGCCGTGCACTTCGGTGGAAGTGCGTGCGACAAATCGATAGACCTCGGCCGTGTGCGATTTGGCATGGCAGGCAAGCAGTGATGCCTCATTCGGCACCGCGTCGAAGGCGTGGGCGGCGTACCAGACGAGCGAACGGCACGGTTCATGCCGCGCGGCCATCTCGGCGCACATATGCTTTACGGCCTGGAAACTACCGATCAGGCGGCCGAACTGTTCGCGCTGACCAGCATAATCGACAGCCCTTTCGATCATGGCCTGACCTGCGCCAAGGCTGTCTGCGGCGAGGATCACGCGGCCCGCATCGCGCAGCCGGGCCACTGTAGCTCCGCCATCGTCAGCCAGTGGTTCCGCTTCGTCCCCGTCAAACCGCAATTCCCCGACGCTACGGGTGCGATCGATGGTCGTCAACGCGATAGCTTCCAGCCCGGACGCCTTGGCACCGACAAGGTGCAGCCTGCCACCGGAATCGGCGACGACGTAGGCATCAGCTCCTTCGAAATCGAGCGCGAACAGGGCGGTGCCGTTGAGCTTCCCGCCGGCAGAGGAAACTCCCGCGCCGTCGCGCACCTCGATCGTCTCGGAAATCGCGACACCGACACGCGCCTCGCCGCTCGCTATCTTTGGCAGCCAGTGGGCCTTTTGCTCCTCGTTGCCAGCTTCGCGCAAGGCGATCGGTGCGAGAACCTGACTGGCGAGAAACGGCACCGGTGCGACCGCATAGCCAAGCTGTTCCGCCACCACCGCCGCGTCGAGCAAGGTCATGCCGAGCCCGCCATGCTCTTCGGGGACGAGCATTCCGGCAACGCCCAGATCGTGGAGGGCGCGCAACACCTGGTCGCTCAACGGATTGTCCCGCTCCGCACATTCGCGGACGTGACTGAGCGGGCTGGTATCGGCGAGGCACCGCGAAACGGCGTCGCGCAACATCTGCTGGTCCTGCGAAAGTCCAAAGTCCATCAGTCTGCTCCCTGCTTCTGTCGCGCCATGTCCGCGGGGTTCGGCTCACGTGGCATTTCAAGGCCGCGTTCGGCGATGATGTTCTTCTGGATCTGAGCGGTCCCGCCGCCGATGATGAGACCGAGTTGGAACATATAGTTCCATTGCCACGCCCCGCCGTCCCGCTCACGCGGGCTGTGGTGATAGAGTATGCCCAGTTCGCCCATGGCGTCGATTGCCAGCGCGGATATCTGGTGAGCGAGTTCACAGCTTTGCAACTTGACGATCAGCTTCGCCATGCCGCCCGGCTCTCCCCTAAGGCTGTTCGAAAGGATGCGCATCCCATTGTATTTCATCGCCGCTACTTCGGCCTGAAGTGCCACTAGCCGGTCGCGCAGTACCGGATTGTCGATCGCGCGACCCTGGCCCAAACGCTCTTCCTGCATCAGTGCGATCAGCGCCTGCAGCCGGTTTTCGAGCGCGTCGGGATCGCCCAGCATTCCGCGCTCATGGCCTAGGGTTGCGTTCGCGACGAACCAGCCCTGGCCCCGCTGGCCGACGATCTGGTGCATGGGGACGCGCACATCGGTGAAGAACGTCTCGTTGAACTCGGCGTGACCGGTCATCGTCTTCAAGGGGCGAACCTCGATGCCCTGCGTGTCCATCGAAAAGATCAGGTAGGAAATGCCGCCATGTTTGGGTGCGTCAGGTTCGGTCCTGACCAGGCAAAAGATCATGTCGGCCTGCTTGGCGGTGCTGGTCCAGATCTTCTGGCCATTGATAACAAATTCGCCGTTTTCGATGTGCGCGCTGGTCTTGAGGTTGGCTAGGTCCGACCCGGCACCGGGTTCGGAATAGCCCTGGCACCATACGATATCGCCTTTCAACGTGGGTTCGATCCAGCGCCGTTTCTGTTCCTCGGTGCCGAGTTCAAGCAGGGTCGGCACGAACATCGAGATTCCCTGATTAGAAAGCCCGCCCGGCACCCTGGCCCGCGCAAATTCCTCTGCGATGATGCGCGATTGGAGAATGTCCGGCTCCGCTCCATAGCCTCCATACTCCTGCGGGATCGTTCGCGCGGTATACCCATGCTCGATCAACAGCTTCTGCCATTCGACTGCCTTGGACGAAGGTCGGGCCGCCCGGTCAGCAGAAGGCGGCGCGAGATGGCGGTGCGCTTCGATGAAAGCCCGCACTTGCTTGCGGAAGACATCGTATTCGGGCCCGTAATCAAGATCCATGACGCTTCTAACTTTCACGCAGGCGGAAAACAGGAAGGCGGAAGTCCTCACCGATCAA
>Ga0265296_1001871_pt1 | contig 22544 bp, 14 predicted proteins | sample MunlanPumphouse1_FD_189073 | JGI IMG/M metagenome (GOLD analysis project Ga0265296, IMG submission 189073) | Groundwater microbial communities from a municipal landfill in Southern Ontario, Canada - Pumphouse #1 | ecosystem: Environmental > Aquatic > Deep subsurface > Groundwater | place... | reverse complement strand
CATGGTGCGCTTGACGCGGGCGCGGCCCTTGAGGGTCGTCAGGGCCCGGGTCACGGTGTCGTCGGCGGCCAGGGTGCGCAGGCCAGCGGTCTTGGCCTTCTTGGTCGGGACGCGCAGGGTCATCTTTTCGTGGTCAAAGGTCACGACATAGACTTCCAGCGACATGCCGGCGACTTCCTGGGTCTCGACCGCAGCGACCTTGCCGACGCCGTGTGCGGGATAGACCACCGCATCGCCAACCTTGAATTCCAGACCGGTCTTGCTCGTCATGTCATTCCTTTCCCGGAACAGGGATCAAATGAGACGCCTGCTGCTGATGGGCGAAAACAACCCCGCCGCCGGAAACTGGTTCCGTCGGTTGGGTGGTCAGGTCACACATCAAAAGCGAAAGCGGATCACCGAACCTCTGGCCGACCCCGTCTGTTCGGCGGGGGACTGTCGCAAACGCGGGCGGCGCGCATGGCTGCGGAACCGCCCGTCTCGAATAGGGAGGAACCTATCATAAAATTAGGAAATCTCAAAACATCCACAGGACGACTGAGCGGTTCCGGCACTTTGTGACCGGAATGTGGTGAAGCCTTAGGAGCCCTTGCCGGGTTTGGGGCTGAAGTATTTCTCGAACTTGCCGGTTTCGCGCTCAAACTGTTCGCGGTCCGCGGGGGGCGTGCCCTTGACCGTGATGTTGGGCCAGGTCTTGGCATATTCGGCGTTGACCTGCAGCCACTTGCCGTCGGGCTCGTCCTCGGTGTCGGGGACGATGGCGTCGACCGGGCATTCCGGTTCGCACACGCCGCAGTCGATGCATTCGTCGGGGGCGATGACCAGGAAGTTTTCGCCCTCGTAGAAGCAGTCCACCGGACAGACCTCGACACAGTCCATGAACTTACATTTCACGCAGGCGTCGGTGACGATGTAGGTCATGGCGGTCGGGAGGGCTCTTTGGCGGCGATCAAGGTCGAGGGCGGGCAAATGGCCCCGTCGGAACCAACTGTCAACCGAAGGCGCTGTCGCAAGGGCGCGGGAAGCTTGACGGGCCCGGCCTGGTCTGCATCCCCTGCGATTACAGATCATCGTTCAGAAGGAGGTTCGCCCATGCGTTTCACCGCTCGTTCCACAGTCGTTCGCATAGGCGCGGGGGCTATCGCCCTCAGCCTTCTGGCCGGGGGCGCGGTCGTCGCCCAGGCGGCCCTGACCAAGGTTCCGTCCGAGGTTCTGGCCGGCGACTACAAGCTCGATTCCGCCCACGGCAAGATCACCTGGTCCGTCGATCACCTGGGCTTCTCGACCTATGTCGGCCAGTTCGTGAACGTGCAGGCCGAGCTGAAGCTGGACCCGGCCAATCCTTCGGCCAGCAGCCTGACGGCGACCATTCCGCTGACGGAGGTGGCGTCGAACTCCGACGGGCTGAACCGCCACCTGCAGACGGCGGACTTCTTCGACACCGCCAACCATCCGGTCGCCACCTTCCGTTCGACCCGCATCGTGGTCGATCCGTCTGACCCTGATGAAGCGACGGTCTATGGCGAGCTGACCCTGCGCGGCGTGACCAAGCCGGTGACGATGGAGGTCGACTTCAATCAGGCCGGCCAGACGCGCGGCGGTTACAAGGCCGGGTTTGACGGCGAGGCCAAGATCAAGCGTTCGGACTTCGGCATCACCTTTGGCCTGCCTGCGCTGGGCGATGAGGTGGAACTGCACATCGAAGGTGAGTTCGTGAAGCCGGCGGCCTGAGCCTTTCCTCCCCATGGAATGGGGAGGAGAATTCTATTCCGGCGCGTCGAGCGTCGCATAAAGGGCGCGGGCTTCCTCGGGTGGGCCGCGCCTTTCGCCCAATTGCAGCACGCGCACGGCGATCAGCCGCCCCCCTTGCGCGAACAACAGGTCGTCGCCAGGGTGGACGTTGCGGCTGGGCTTGTCGAGGCGGGTCTGGACGCCGTGATGGGTCAGGCGGATGGAGCCGCGCTCGACCATGTTTGCAGCCAGACTGCGGGTCTTGGCGAAGCGGGCGCGCCATAGCCACAGGTCAATGCGGCAGGCGGGGATCACGTCGCGGCGGCCTTGCGCCTCGGGCGGCGCTTGCGGCGCGGGGGCGCGGGCGGCTGGGTCAACTGGGCGAGGGCCGCGAAAGGCGAATCCTTGGGGGGCGGCGAGGGCTGTCCAGGGCGCGGGGCCTTGTCGGCGCGAGGCGGGCGCAGGGCAACCTGCACCTGTTTGGCCTGATCAGCGGTCCAGCCCAGGTCGGTCAGGGTCTCGTCCGACAGCGGTGTCTTGCCGGCGGCGCGCGACAGTTCGGCAAAACGCTCCAGCGTCTCTACAGGAGCGGTCCATGATCCGACGGCGCGACGGCCGAAGGCGGCGAGCGTGCGCGGCGACGGCGCCGGCGAGGGCAGGGCGATCAGGGGCTCGTCGCCGGGCCGGAAGGGCTGGGCCACAAAGGCTTGCGCCAGCAGCCGGGCGCGGGGCTTGAGCGCGCCGGGCAGCCAGACGGAATGGGCGCCGACCCGGATGGCGAAAGTCTTCACCGTGCGCCGCTCATGCTGGCTCAACGCCGCCAGATCGCGCTCGACCTCGGCGCGGGGGATGACGCCGCCCGCCTCGATCAGGCGGAAGGCCAGGCCGCGCGGCAGGCCGGTCAGGGCGCCGCTATCGACCGCCTGACGCAGGCGGCGCAGTTCACGCAAGGCTCTTCCGGCCTCGGACGCCAGCCAAGCCTCGATACGCCGTTGCGCCCGCTCACGCGCCGGGACCGGGCCGAGGTCGCCCAGCAGCCGCACGCGCGGGGCGAAGGGATCGTCGTTGATGATCCGGGCCGTCAAGGCGCCGTTCCACAGGACATCGCCGCCGCCCGATCTGGGGTTGGGAATGACGCTGAACGCCTCGTCCGTCTCGGCCGCCAGCTTGCCCAGTCGGCGCGCGATCTCCGGCCCCACGGCCCGTGTCGCCGCCTGTCTCAGCGCGCGGTCGGCCAAGGCCGAGCCGCCGGCGTCGGGGGTGAAATGAACCCCCTCCAGATGACCGACCACCTCGCCCTCGACCGTCACCTCGCCGTCGTCGGCTACGCCCGCGACCGTGTCCGAGCGCACGTTCAGCGCCCGCATCAGGGCGGTGGTGCGCCGATCGACGAAACGCGCCGTCAGCCGTTCGTGCAGGACGTCGCTAAGCCGTTCTTCCAGCGCCTTGGTCTGGTCGCGCCAGCCCTGGGCCTGATCCATCCAATCTGGACGGTTGGCGATATAGGCCAGGGTCCGCACCCCGGCGAGGCGCGCTGAAAGTTGGTCGATCTGGCCGTCGTCGCGGTCCAGGTCGTTGAAGCGCGGAGCGACCCAGTCCTCGGTCAGACGGCCGCGCCGACTGGTCAGGGCGGCGAAGATCTCCTTCGACAGGCGGGCGTGCTCGTCCAGGGTGGTTTTCTGGAAATCCGGCAGCTGACAGGTCTCCCACAACCGCATCAGGGCGCCGCGCGAGCGAGCGACCTTCTTGACGTCCTCGTCGGCCGCAAAGCGCCGCAGCAGGGTCTCGTCCAAAGCCTGCGCCGTCAGCCGCAGGCCAAAGCGTTGGGGCGTCACCGTCAGCGAGCGCAGCAGGTCGGGCAGGGTGTCGAAGTCCAGCCGCCCGTGGCGCCACTCGGCGGCCTCGACCGGATCGAAGCGATGGCTGACCACCTGTTCGAGGATGTCCTCGTCCAATTCCTCGGCCTCGCCCGTCACGCCGAATGTGCCGTCGCGCAGGTGGCGCCCGGCGCGGCCGGCGATCTGGCCGATTTCGGCGGCGTGCAGCCAGCGGGTGCGCGTGCCGTCGAACTTGCGAAGCCCGGCGAAGGCGACATGGTCCACGTCCATGTTCAGCCCCATGCCGATGGCGTCGGTGGCGACCAGGAAGTCCACCTCGCCCGACTGGAACAGCTCGACCTGAGCGTTGCGGGTGCGGGGGCTGAGACTGCCCATGACCACGGCGGCCCCGCCGCGCTGACGGCGCAACAGCTCGGCTATGGCGTAGACCTGCTCGGTCGAGAAGGCGACGACGGCGCTGCGGCGGGGCAGGCGGGTCAGCTTCTTCGACCCGGCATAGGACAGGGTGGACAGGCGCTCGCGGGTGACGATCTCGGCCTCGGGGACCAGGGCGCGGATCAACGGGGCCATGGTCCCGGCCCCCAGGAACATGGTCTCGAACCGGCCCCGCGCGTGCAGCAGGCGCTGGGTGAAGACGTGGCCGCGCTCAGGGTCCGCCACCAACTGGATCTCGTCGACGGCCAGGAACTCGACCTGGCGCTCCAGCGGCATGGCCTCGACGGTGCAGACGAAATAGGCCGGGCGCGGCGGGACGATCTTCTCCTCGCCGGTGATCAGGGCGACGGCGGCGGCCCCGCGCTGCTTGACGATCCGCTCATAGATCTCGCGCGCCAGGAGGCGCAGCGGCAGGCCGATCATGCCCGAGGCGTGACCCAGCATCCGCTCGACCGCCAGATGGGTCTTGCCGGTGTTGGTGGGGCCCAGGATCGCCGTGACGCGCGATGGGGCCATGCCTGCGGAACGATCGCTCATGTCGCATTCAAGGTGGAGAAGGCGTGCGGGTTTCTCAAGCGAAACCGGCGGCGATCGAGAGAATGAACAGAAGCTTTCCAGAACCTGGAACGAGCGCGAAACGAATCATGACCGAATCAGCGACACCGCCCGATTCAGGCTTTGTTCTCCACAACATATTGTAGCTTAACGCAGATTAATCGCTAGGAGTTTCTTGCCGGGTGGATAAGTGCGGCGCTGCGTCTTTCCCTCGCCGCTGCGACCCGCTAGGGACGATCCACGACGGCCCCGTAGCTCAGCTGCATAGAGCAAGGCTTTCCTAAAGCCGAGGTCGGGGGTTGGAGTCCCTCCGGGGTCGCCATGCCTTTATCGAGACCCTTCAGAGCTGGCTCAACGTCAGTTCGGGGCGGCTCGTTTTGGATGGTGAGGCGTCGGTGGGACGGGCGCGTCAGGCAAGCGCCTTGGCTTCGACGAATGTCGGACGCGGGCCCTGCGAGGGCCTCGCGTCCGATACTGGATCAGGCTTTTTCGATCGCTGCGGCGATCTGTTCAACGGAATGGCCCGTCAGGTCCTTGGCGAGCTCGCCGACCAGTCTGGCCTCGGTTTCCTTGTGCCAGCCCTTGCGCAACTGCCCCAGGGTCTTGGGCGCGGCGATGACCAGAAGATGCTCGACCTTGTTGGTCAGGACCATCTTGTTGAGCACGTCGGCGACACCCATCGCAAAGCCATCCTCGGCCTGGGTGTCGTTGTCGGGATTGGCTTCACTGGAGATACGGCCCGCCGCCCCGGAGGCGCGGTCCTCGATGGTCGGGGTAGGCTTGGCGGACAGCTGGATGTCCTGTTGGCCGGTGTTTTCAAACAGGGCGATCTTCTCGCCGTCAACGACGGCCACGAGGGCGCCTTTGGGGATTTTCATAAATAGGCTCCGGCAGTTTCAGGACGCCTTTAACGGATAGGAGCCGCGCCAGTTGCGCGCCGTGCGGCGCCTTGCCGCGTTTATGCGAACTGACCGCCTGAGACTTGCATCGCCGCGCCAGAGCGTCGGCTCAACGCGCGCGACATGAGGAATCCGCAGACCTTCATTGTGCGTCCATGAGCCTGACGCCCGGCGGCAGCAAGTTGGCGCGCCGTCTGACGCATCAAAGGCAGAGATGCCGGCTTCCGGGTTACGAAAGCTCGGACTCTGCTTCGTCTGCGCGGAAATCGTCTGCCAAAACGAAGGCGGCGCCTTCACTGTCCAGCACCCACACGCCGAGAAAGGCGGGGTGATCGGGGCTCAGGTCTTCGTCGAGCAGGTCGCCGTCGTAGAGGCCGACGCTGCTGTAGTCGAAGTCCAACAGGAGCTGATTGGCGAGGCCGATCATCTCTTCCGCCATGCGGCGCGAATAGCCCAGGGCTTCGCTTTCGTTGGAGAAATCGTCGGTAAGCGTGCTGACCTCGGCTGCATCGCTGCCTTCGGTCGCACTGGTGGTGACGATGGTGTAGGCGGGCATGGTCTTGTCTCTCTAGGATCTGGACCCGTCACCTAACCCGTTTGTGGTCGGAAGCGGGCTATAATTCTGCAAATCTATCCCCTTCGTGACCGGGGATGCGACGGCGATCTTCGCTCCGCTCAGTCCAGGGAGCCCCGGTCATTCCGCTTTGTGGCGCGGTAACGCTTCTGAAGGGCCGCGAGGCGTCGCCGCTCGACGTCCTTGGCCATGCGTTCCGTCTTCTCTTCCGCCGCCGCCAGTTCGAGCTTCAGCTTCTGGAAGTGGGCCCAGCGGTCGGGGTCGAGCGCCCCGCTTTCCAAGGCCGCGCGTACGGCGCAGCCTGGTTCGTTGACGTGGCCGCAGTCGGTGAAGCGGCATTCCAGGGGCAGGCGCTCGATGTCGTCGAACACGGCGCTGACGCCCTCTTCGGCGTCGATCAGGCCCACTTCGCGAATGCCCGGTGTGTCCAGGATCATCCCGCCGCCGGGCAGGAGGATCAACTCGCGATGGCTGGTGGTGTGACGGCCCTGGTCGTCGTCTTCGCGGATGGCCTGGGTCGCCATCCGGTCCTCGTTCAGGAAGGCGTTGACCAGGGTGGACTTGCCGACGCCGGACGAGCCGATCAGCACGCAGGTCTCGCCTGACTTGACCTGGGCGCGCAGCGCGTCGAGGCCAAGGCCGTCGCGGACCGAGACCGTCAGCACCGGACAGGCGGTCTCCAGCGCCACGACCTCGGCCGCCTGAGCTTGCGCGTCCTTGCTGAGATCGGCCTTGGTCAAGACCACCACGGGTCGAGCCCCGCTCTGCCATGCGGCGGCAAGATAGCGCTGTATCCGGCGAAGATTCAGCTCGGCGTTCATCGAGGTGACGACGAAGGCCACATCAATATTGGCGGCGATGATCTGCAGCTTGCGCGTGCTGTCGGTCACGCCCCTGCGGACGAAGGCTGTGCGGCGTGGCAGGATGGCATGGATGGTGGCGGTGCGTTCCCGCAGGTTCAGTGAAAGCGCCACCCAGTCGCCGACGGCCGGGTGGCCGATCTCCTTGGCCTCGTGCAGCAGGCGACCGGCGGCCTTGGCCCGAAGCTCGCCCTCGTCCGTGACGACCACATAGCCGTCCCTTTGCTGGAGAATGACGCGTCCGGGGGTATGGCCGGCGCGCGCATGCGGGACGAAGGCCGTCGCCAGCAGATCGGTCCATCCATATTGCTCGATCAAGTCAAGGTCATCCCTATCGCCGGGCGGCCTACCGCCGGCTCATTGCAAACCACTCTATGAGCCCGCCGGCCGGTCGGGGCCAGCCACCTGACGAGGGCTTGGCGAATGATCGGCGCCCAAGGCCCGTCGCCGGGTCACTCAGCCGCCGGTCGATCAGGCAGCAAGGGTTCATCGAGGGCGTCACGAACCGTCGGAAGACGGTTCCGGCTAATGGGCAGGGGCGCGCCTTCATCCATCAGCAGCCGACCACGTCCACCCTCGCGCTCGAAGCCCCTAACGTGGGCGAGGTTGGCGATCACCGAGCGGTGGACCCTCAGGAAGCTCGCGGACAGCTCTTCTTCAAGCCGGTCCAGGCGGGCGGCGTGCAGCAATCGCCGCCCGTTGGTCAGTCGCAATTCGACATAGTCGTCGGCCCCGACGACGGCCACGATGTCGCCCAGCGGCACCCGCTCGACCCCGCGTGACGAGGCCACCGTCAGACAGTTCGGGCGCGCGGCGGCACGGGTCAGCGCGACCTCCCGCGCCTGATCGTTCCGGCCCAGCCGAACGACCTCGGCCATCAAGAGAGGAAGAACGAGTCCGACGGCGAACAGGAAATAGGACAGGTCAACGAGCCAGGTGGGGAAGAGCAGACCCATCGCCATAAAGACGCCGAGATAGGCCAGGATCAGACGCGCGCCTGGACGACGGCGATAGACGGCGGCGGCGGCCAAGGCTGCGGAAAGCCCAAGGCCGACCATCAAGGCCAGCAGGGTCTTCAGATCGAACCCGTGAGCCAGCCCGGTCGCGCCCACGGCGAGCACAGCCAAGGCGACCAGCGGCCGCCGCGCCTGCGGCCAGAACCGCGACACCACATAGGTCACCAGCAGGATCGCGAAGGCGGCGGTCAGAACCCAGATGCCGACCAGTCGCAGGCCATGAACGGGATAGGCATAGGGAACCAGCGCCCGCAGGCTCTCCAGAATGGCCTGCAGTCCCGCCACGCCGGCCAGAGCCGACAGCGCCAGGCTCGAACCGGAACGGCGCAGGCTATAGATGACACCGAAGCCAAAGGCGGCGGCGAACAGGGCGCCGGCCGCGATGAAGGCGATCGCTACCGGCACCGTCCGCGACTGCCAGGGATAGGGGGCGACCATGATTCCCCCGATAGGGCCGTCCAGACGAACCACGCCGTGGAAGGAGGACATGTGGATCACCACCACATTGTCCCCTGGGCGCCACATCCGTTCGGGGATGGGGAAGCTCGCCTCGTAGCGTCCGGGCGTTTCCGTTGACGGGGCAGAGCCCGGTCGTCCGTTCACGCCGAGGCGCTGGCCATTGAGCCAGACCTCCGAGGAGGCGACGCCCACGACATAGAGAGCGAGGGGGGCGTCGTGCGTCGGGCGCTGCACGACGGAGCGAATCCAAAGCTCCCGCCCCTGCGGATCGATGACGTCATCGACCGGGCGACAGTCGCGCAGCATGGGCGCCGCAGCGCCAGGCTCGCCGCGACACATCTCCCAAACCTCCTGCGCCCGCAGCGCCGTCGGGAGCAGGGTCAGAAGAATCGCGATGAAGAGAATCCGCCACATGACGGCGACCTTATCGCCGTTCGCCGGAAAGCGCTGCCGTTCGCCGATGCAGAAGCGCCATTCGCCGAAGCGCGCTCCACCCAGTCGAAAACCCTGCTTCAACCGTCGTCATGACCCACACATTCCTGAACCGCCGCTCCATCCTCGCCGCCGCCGGCCTCGCCGTTCCTGGCATGGCGCTTCTGCCCAGCGCCGTCCGCGCTCAGGCGGCTCAGCCCCAGGCCGGCCCCTTCCGCTACAAGTCCGGTGACGGCCAGGAGGTCGATGCCGAACGCGGCTTCTTCGAGGTTCCCGAGGACCGCCGCATCTCCGGTTCGCGCCGCATCCGCCTCGGCTATGTGCGCTTCGCCTCGACCGCGAAAAATCCGGGAGCGCCCATCATCTATCTGGCCGGCGGACCGGGCGGATCGGGCGTTCGCACGGCGATGGGCCCGCGTTTCCCGATCTTCATGGCCCTCAGAGCGGTGGCCGACGTCATCGCCTTCGATCAACGCGGCGTCGGCCTGTCGGCCAGCATTCCGGACCGGGCCACCACCACACCCTATCCCGCGATGACCCATGCCGGCGTCACGGCCTGGTACCGCAAGGAGATGCAGAAGGCCTGGATCGACTGGAGCCGCGCCGGCATCGCCATGACCGGCTACAACACCGAACAGAACGCCGACGACATCGAAGACCTGCGCATTCATCTGGGCGCGGAAAAGGTCAACCTGTGGGGCATCAGCTACGGCACCCACCTGGCCCTCTCGGTGCTGAAACGACATCCTAACTCGATCGGTCGCGTGGCGCTGGCCAGCCTCGAAGGTCAGGACCAGACCATCAAGCGGCCGGCGCACATCGACATGTTCCTGGACCGTGTGGATCACCTGATGGGGCAAGACCCCGCCGTCCGCGCGGCGATCCCGAACATGCCGGCCCTGATGCGCCGCGTGCATGAGCGGCTAGAGGCCGATCCGGCGACGGTGACCTTCGCCGGTGAAAACGGCCCCATCGACGTCAAGATGGGCGGTTTCGGGGTCCAGCTCCTAGCTTCAGCCTTGGTCGCCAACCCGCCGCAGTTGTCCATGCTGCCGAAAATCTATCTGGCGCTAGACGCCGGGAAGACTGACGTCTTGACGCCTCTCTTCCCGCCGCCTCACCGCTACTTCAACATCTCCGGCATGCCGGAAGCGATGGATATGGCGTCGGGCATTTCGCCCGCCCGCCTGGCGCTGATCGAGAAAGAGGCGAAGACGGCCGTTCTGGGCGACGCCTTCAACCTGCCCATGCCGCATCTGCTGGGCGCCATTCCCGGCGCCGATCTGGGCGAGGATTTCCGTCAGCCGATCCGCATCGAAACTCCGGCGCTTCTGGTCGCGGGCTCCCTCGACGGCCGCACCCCGCTGGAAGAACAGGCCGAGGTGATCGCCCAGTTCCAGAACAAGGCGCAGGTCCTGGTCGAGAACGCCGGCCACAACGTCTTCGAGGCCCATCCAGAGGTTCAGACCCTGCTGGTCAAGTTCTTCGACGAGGAGGCCGTCAGCGACACCCAACTGACCCTGCCGCCGCCAACCTTCGCCGTGGCCTGAGAGTGATCCTGATCGCGGTCGGCGAGCCAAGCCGCCGGCCGCGAGGCTATCAGAACTGGAAGGTCTGGCCGTTGGCGAAGGCTTCCCAGCTTTCGCGGTTCTTGAAGTCCAGACCCCCGTCCCAGGCGGAGCCCATATAGTAGGTGAAGGGCCGGCCAGGCGTGACGCGGACCAGGATCAGATAGTTGTCGGCGTCCTCGGCGAAGCCCTCGACCAGGGCGGGATCGACGGCGATGGCGATGCCGATGGAGCCATGCTCGGGGTTGGCGGGTTCCCAGAACATCAGGCGGCCGTTGGCGGCGTCGCGGGTGACGGCGCCGGCGCCGGCGGCGTTGCGGCGCTTGGAGATGCCGATGCCGACGATCAGGGGCTCGGTCGTGTCCGAGTTCAAGGTCGAGGTCATGCGGGTGAAGTTCGAGCCCAGCGGCAGGGAGAAGTCGCGCGTCTCCCAGACCTTGCGGGCCACATCGACGGGCCAGGGGCGATAGTCGACGCTGAAGCGGGCCTCGTCGCCGCCGGTTTCAGCGATGCGGTAGGTCGAGAAGTTGCGGCTGGTCCACAGCTTGTTCTCGAACCAGACGCCTAGGCCGCCCGAGCCGCGGCCACGCCCGACGTCGTAGTAGTCCAGACCTTCGCCGCGATCGACGTGGTAGTTGGGGAAGCGCAGCTGGCGGTCCATGTAGGGATAGCGGACGCGCTTGGCCCAGACATCAATGCCCGAGCCCGAGGGCGCCTCTCGCGCCTCCAGCGCCGGGCCGTAGATGCGGTGAGCGACGCGGTCGTTTTCCCACAGCAGGTCGTCCAGACGGTCGGGGGCGAAGCGGACCACGGCGCGCGGTTGCTGCTGGGCGGCGGGCGGCGGCGTCAGGCGCTCGACCTCGGCGGGGCGGGCCAGCGAATTCGGATCATAGGACAGGGCGCGGGTGGCGTGCATCTCCTCGGCGCGGCGCTTGATCTCGGCCTCGCCGACGACGGTGACGGGGGCGGGGGGCGTCGGCGTGGTGGCGGCGACGACCTCGGGCGCATCGCGGGCGGGCTCGGCCAGGGGCAGGCTCTTTTGCGGGCCGCTCAGATCGGCGACCTCGAGGCCCGCCAGCAGATAGGTTCCGGTGGTGTAGAGGCCAACCTCGTTCGGATCGGTCGCCACCGGCATGTCGCCGGTCTTCTGCGTCGCGCCGATCAGGCCGCTGGGCAGGACGTGACGGTTCAGCGCCGCCCAGCCCTTGAGCACGGCGGGTTCATAGGTCGCGCGGTCCAGCAGGCCGTGGTTGATGCCCCAGGCCATGGCGTAAACATAGAACACCGAGCCCGAGGTTTCGGCCTGCGGATAGAGCTCGGGCGCCAGCAGGCTGGCGCGCCACAGGCCGTCGTCCTGCTGCAGCTCGCGGATGCGCCCCGCCATGGCCTGGAAGATGTCGACGTAGTCCTGACGACCCGCGAAGTCGGCGGGCATGGCCTCCAGGGTGCGGGCCAGACCCCCCATGACCCAGCCGTTGGCGCGGCTCCAGTAGATGGGCTGGCCGTTGGCCTCGGTGCGGCCTTCGAAGCGCTGGTCACGCAGGAAGAGGCGCTGCGCGGGCACCCACAGGCGGTCGATGGTGCGGCGGAACTCCTTGTCCATGGCGCGGATGTATTTGGGATCGCCGGTCACCGCCGACATGCGCGCCAGGACCGGCGGGGCCATGTAGAGGGCGTCGGCCCACCACCAGATGGAGGCCTCGGTCTCGGTCGTGCGGTTCAGGTGCGGGACCATGTAGTCCAGCCGCTGGCGCAGCGGCATCAGCACCCCGTCCTGCCCCCGGCGCGAATAGAGCTCGACGTAGAGGTCGCCGATGGTCTGATCGTCGGCGTTCAGCATGGTCGGACCAGAGCGGGCGCCGCGCAGGCTGTAGTTGTAGTGCTCGGCCACAGCCGTCAGGAAGCGCAGGGTCTCGGGATCGTCGGAGACACGGGCCAGCCGCGCGGCACCGATGTAGAAGGTGGCGGCCACCCAGTTGGACGACATCTGCGTCAGGTTGCTGCCGGTCGACAGGGCCAGCGGGCGCTGCGCCATGTCCTTGATCTGGGACGAGGCGACGTATTCGACCGCCGCCATGGTCTGCGCGCGCGAGGGACGGGCGTCGGCGCGGAAGTTGAGGTCGGGGCGGGGCTTGGCGGTCAGCCACTCGGCCTCGACGCCGGGGTTGGACTGCGGCGCCCAGGGCTGGCCGGCGGCGGACTGGGACAGGGCAGGAGAGGTCAGGACGGTGCTGGCCAGGAGGAAGGCGGCAATCGTCGGCACGGCGCGGCGTAGCGTCACAGGCGTTCTCTCCGGTACGAACCCCGATGGGTTTGGGGTTTCACTATTTGCTTAGTCGTACCATAAAATGGTGATCGAGCAGCGCAAGTCGGAATGACACCGGTGACGCGCGACAAGACGTCGTCATTCAAGACGGCCAGTATCATGAGGAACGCCCATGCATCGCCGCTCCCTGCTGCAACTTGGCCTGACCGGGGCCATCGCCACCGCCGCATCGCCCGCTTTCGCCCAGACGGTCGGGCGCACGTTTGACGCCGCCGACTTCGGCGCGGTCGGCGACGGGGAGGCGATCAACACCCGCCCGATCCAGGCCGCCATCGACGCGGCGGCGGGCGCGGGCGGCGGGACGGTGGTGCTGAAGCCCGGCGTCTATCTGTCCGGCTCGCTGTTCGTGAAGTCGAACGTGACCCTGCTGATCGGACGCGGCGCGACGCTGAAGGGCCTGCGTGATCTGGCCGCCTATCCCATGGTCCGCACCCGCGTCGCCGGGATCGAGATGGACTGGCCGGCGGGCCTGCTGAACATCTACCAGCAGAAGAACGCCAAGATCACCGGCGAGGGCCTGGTGGATGGCGACGGCAAGGTCTTCTGGGACAGCTACTGGGCGCTGCGCCGCGAGTATGATCCCAAGGATCTGCGCTGGGCCGCCGACTATGACTGCCGCCGCCCGCGCCTGATCCACGTCTATGATTCCGAAGCGGTCGAGGTGTCGGGGCTGAACCTGGCGCGGTCGGGCTTCTGGACCGTGCACGTCTGCTACTCGCGCGACGTGAAGGTGTCGGACCTGATCATCCGTAACAATCTGGGCGGACGCGGTCCCTCGACCGACGGCATCGACATCGACTCGTCAGAGCGGGTGCTGGTCGAGCGCTGCGACCTGTCGGTCAACGATGACGCCATCTGCATCAAGGCCGGGCGCGACTGGGACGGCCTGCGCGTGGCGCGGCCCTGTCGTCAGGTGAAGATCAGGGACTGCATCGTGCGCGACGCCCTGGCCGGCATGACCTTCGGCAGCGAGACCTCGGGCGGGTTCGAGGACATCGAGGTGTCGGGCCTGCGGATCGAATATCCTGTGCCGCTGGGCATCTTCTTCAAGTCGGGCCACACGCGCGGCGGGGTGATCAACAACATCGCGCTGAAGAACATCCACCTGCAGGACGTGGCGACCCTGTTCCGGGTCAATCTGAACTGGTACCCGAACTACTCCTATGCCCAGATCCCGGCGGGGATGACCGACATTCCCGACTACTGGCGGGCGCTGGCGACGCCGGTGCCGCGCGAGCAGGGCATCCCCCGCATCCGCGACGTGCGCCTGTCGGACATCAAGGCGGTGGGCGGCAAGATCGGCTTTGAGGCCGCCGCCTATGAGGAGGCGCCGCTGCGCGACTTCACCTTCGACCGGCTGGACTGGGACGTGCGCGAGGCGGGGACCATCGCCAACGCCGAGAACTGGCGCTTCCGCGACTGCAAGATCGACACCCTGGACGGCACGGGGCCGAAGGTGACGGCGTCGCGCGGAATGGTCGGCTTCTAGGGCTTAGACCCGTCAGCCCCAGCGCCCTGAGGCGCTGGGGCTTTTTCTTGGCTGAAGTGACGTTTGCAACTGGCGAGCCGACGGTCGCACCAGTCCTGTTTCTTTTGCCGTCATCCTCGCCCTTGTGGCGAGGATCCAGACACACAGCCAAATCCATTTTGAGCGATCCACGTAACCAAGCCCACGTCGAGGTTCTGGATCCTCGCCACAAGGGCGAGGATGACGCAGGTGAAGGCCGAAACCCCAACACTCAATGGGAAGACAGACTTCTTGTTGGGCGTCGGAGCGCCATGCGATCGGCAAAAAAAAGAGGCCCGGAGCGAGACGCTCCGGGCCAAGTCATGCACTGAAAGGTTCAGGGAGGAAGATCAGTATTTCCAGCGCAATCCGATAGCGACCTCGCGGCCGGTGTGACGGTAGTCGGACACGCGGTCCGCCACGTCGACGTAGCGATCATTGTATTCGTCGGTCAGGTTGATGCCTTCCAGCGAGACGGTCAGGTTGTCGGTGAAGGCGTAGGACATGGAGGCGTCGATGTTGGTCGTCGCGTTCATGCCCTCTTCCGAGTTTCCGTTGCTGCCCGGATAGGACATCAGGTAGCCGCTGCGATAGGCCGCCGAGACACGCGCCTGGAACGGACCGTCCTCGTAGTAGAGGGTCGTGTTGAAGGTGTTCTTCGACGACCCCGTCAGGCGGTTCTTGCCGGCGGCGCCGTAGTCGACCTCGGAATCGACGTAGGTGAAGTTGCCGATGAAGCCGAAGTTCGACCACAGGCCCGGCAGGAAGGTGAAGGGCTGCTGATACTGGATTTCCAGACCGTGCAGCGAACCGCCCTCGCCGTTGAGCTTGCGCGTCACCTGGAAGACGTCGGTCGGTCGGGCGGCGCCCTGCAGCAGTTCGTCGGGCAGGCCCAGATCGCTCCAGACGATCGACTCGGTCACCGAGGTGATGAAGCTGTCGATGTCCTTGTAGAAGACGGCGGCGGCTAGCAGGCCCTCGTTCTGGAAGTACCACTCGACCGACAGATCGTAGTTGGTGGCGCGGAACGGATCCAGCAGCGGGTTGCCGTAGGAGACTGTGCGCGTCGTCGGCGACACGCCGCCGCCTGGCGTCAGGTCACCCAGCGAAGGCCGCGACATCACCTTGGCCGCGCCCAGGCGGACGACCAGATCGTCGCGCGGTTCGATAGCCAGGTTGAACGACGGCAGGACGTCGTCATAGTCGTTGTTGGCGGTGACGTAGTTGTAGCTCGGCGCCCCGCCCGGCGTGGTGACCGTCTGCCAGCCCTTGGATTCGACTTCGGTCTGGGCGTAGCGAACGCCTACGTTGCCGCGCACCACCATGTTGGCGACGTCGGTGTTGAAGTCGGCCTGAACGAAGAGGCCCTTGTCCGTTTCGTCGACTTCGCGCTCGCTGCGGTTCGAGACCAGCGGATCGTCATAGACGCTGAGGAAGTCATTGATCTTCGAAATGTCGGGCACGATGAAGTTCATGCTCGAACCGGCCGGGACACCGATCTTGCCGTCGATGCTGACGATCTTGCCCAGCGCGTCCACGCCCGTGATCCGGTCCGCGCCTACGGTGTTGGTAGCGGCCCGCGCCACGCCCCAGGTGCTGAAGCCATAGGTGCGGTATTCGCCCCCGGCCTTGAACGTCACCGACGGGGTCCAGTCGTATTCGAGCGCGCCGGCGAAGACGTTGTTGTCGAAGTCGCCGCCGCTGGTGCTGCGCGTGCCCTGGACCAGGGTGAAGTTCTGGCCCGAGGTGATGTCGAAGCCGTAGTTGATCATCGGCAGACGATCATTGTTGCGGAAGTCGATGGTGTAGCCGTTCACGCCCGCCTGTTCGAAGGCGTAGGTGACGTTGATCGGCGTGCGGGCTTCCGACTTGTTGGCGCCGATCTTCAGGTTGCCGCGCAGGCGGTCGGTGAAGTCGTGGCGGACGTTCAGCGAGGCCTGGGCGAAGGTGCTCTCGTTGCGAGTGAAGCCGTTTTCCGAGCGCACCAGCATGTTGTCGAACACGCCATAGGACAGGGCGTTCTTGTCGGCGTCGATCGCATAATCGCGCACGACGAGGTTGTTGACGGCGGCGCGGCTGAAAGCCCAGGCCTCGACGTTGGGGCTTTCCAGCTCCGAGTTCAGGCGCGACCAGAGCAGGTCCAGCACGACCTCGGTGCGGTCGCTGGGACGCCATTGCAGGGCGCCGGTCAGGCCCAGACGGTCTTCCTGGGTGTTGCCAAAGGTGTAGCGCGGGATGCGCGGATAAAAGGCGTTCAGCAGTTCAGTGCGCTGCTCGGTGGTCGAGCAGGGGACGCAGCCTCCGAAGTTCTGGCCGACGCCGTAGGCGCGGCTGGCGTCGCCCTGTTGCCAGCGCGTGGTGTTGAAGCTCTCGAGGATCGGCGCGCGTTCTGAATAGGCCACCGAGCCCAGGATGCCGAAGGTCTTGCTCTCGTTCGACCAGCTCAGCAGGCCGGCGGTGCGCGGGACGGTCTTTTCCGACAGGTCGTTGTAGGAGGCCTGGACCGAGAGCGCCGAGTTGAAGCCGCTGTTGGCGAAATCGAGCGGGCGGCCGGTCTGCAGATCGACGGTCGAGCCCAGCGAGCCTTCCTCGATTTCGGCCGACTGGGTCTTGCGGACCTTGATGCTATTGAACAGCTCGGACGCGAACATCGAGAAGTCGAAGCTGCGATTGCGGTTGCCGCCCGAGGCCGCCTGGGCCTCCAGGCCGTTGATGCGGGTGCGGGTGAAGTCGCCGCCCAGGCCGCGCACCGAGATGGTGGTGCCCTGACCGTTGACCCGTTCAATGGTCACGCCGGGCAGGCGCTGGATGGCCTCGGCTAGGTTCTGGTCGGGGAAGTCGGCCATGTCTTCGGCGAAGATGGCGTCCACGGCGCCGGCCTCGCGGCGCTTGATGTTCAGGGCCTGTTGCAGGCTGGAGCGGAAGCCGGTGACGACGATCTCGTCGACGGTCGTGGCTTCGGGCTCGGCGGCGGCCGGCTGTGCGTCCTGAGCGAAGGCGGCGGGCGCAACAGCCCACAGCAGGGCGGTCGCCGAAACGCCGGCGATGCACAGAGTCCGGGCGTGGTAGAAGGGCCGTTCCATGTTTCTCTCCCCGCACCGAAGCCTGTGGCACCGGTGTCATTTGTTGGTATGGCGTTGCGCATAGTCGGACATCAACGCGTGCCACTTCTTGCAACAGCTTCCCGCGTTTTGCAACAGCATGGTGTCAGGCCCCCGCTACCGGCGGTGTAAGGCGAAGAAAACCTGTTCTTACGCAATGGGATGACAGATTGTACCGCGTTAAACGCGTTTGAGGCTGCGGGGATCGCCTACCGCGCAATGCGTGCTGGACCCGTTGGGATGCGGTCTCGAATTGCGGAACATTGATATCCGGGCTTCGACGCTGGATAGCAGAAAGGCCCCGGAGCGATCCGGGGCCTTCTTCGTCTCGGAAAGGGTCAGGGCGGTCAGGCCGCCCTGGCCACCTCGACCGCGTAGACGTGGTTCGTCCCGTGCATGTTGGAGACGAAGACGATCCATCTGGCGTCGGGTGTGAAGGTCAGGTTGGGCTCCAGCCGATAGTCGTGGTTGGACAGGTCCACGATCCGTTCCGAGCGCAGGTATTCGACGCCGATCTGGTCGTCCTTGTCGCTGGACGGGTCCTCATCGACGATGGGCTCCGGGCGCAGCAGGACGATCCATTTGCCGTCTGGCGCATGGGCCACCATGTCGCCGTCGCCGCCGTCGCCCGCGAATATTTTGCCGTCCGGCGAGACGTTGAAATGGACGGACCAGTCGTTCTGTTCGACCCGGCGATAGACGCGCTTGCCGGTCTCCAGATCGACCGAGGCGACCCAGAAGACCTGACCGCGCGGGGTCTGCAGGTCATAGAGAACCTGCTTGCCGTCAGGGCTGAACCACTCGTGGCCGAAGATTTCGAAATTCATTGTGCGCGTGTGGGTCTTGCGCAGGTCCGAGCCGTCGATCTTCATCGTCCACATGCGGTCCACCCGGTGCCAGGGGCCTTCGTGGCAGAAGATGATGCGGTCGGGATCAGTGGGCGAGAACTGGGTGTGGCCGATCCATTCGTTGGTCGAATGGATGACGCGGCGCTCGCCCGTCGCCATGTCGATGACGAAGATCTCCATCGGATAGCGGGCGGCCCAGCGTTGCAGCATCCGCACCCCCTTGGCGCGGGCGAAGTTCAGCGGCTTTCCGTCCGGGCCGAGGGCCTCGTACTCGGCCTGATCGAAGCGACGGTTGCGGGGATCGGCGACGCCCGGTTGAAGCGGCTCGGACCCATGGGCGACAAAGCCCAGCAGCAGGGTCTCGTCGGCGTTGACAGAGTTGACCTGGCCGTTTGGGATGCGGCCGATCTCGCGCACGCGCTTCGTGTCTGCGTCGATGACGTAGAGGGTCTTGGCGCGGTCCATCAACTGGGCTTCGCCGGGTTCGGTGACCGAGTAATAGACGTGGCGGCCCTGGCGGCCCGTGAACATCAGGTCGGCGTTGCGGTCGGGGACCAGCACGTTCAGCGCCCAGGTCTTCAGGTCCACCGTCGAGATGCCCTGCGGCGTCGAGATGACCATCAGGTCGGGCGCGCCCGCCTTCGCGGGCAGGAACATGTTCTTGTAGAAGTAGGGCTTGCCGCCGCCGCCGTCGGGCGAGATTCGGCGAACCCGGTGGCCGGTCTTGGGATCAACCCAGTCGGTGGGCACGGGGCCGGACCAGGACGGCGGCTGGTGCGGCGCGTCCAGGGTCGAGGGCGGGGCGGTGTTGGGCGCCGGCCAGGCCGGGACCTCGCCCGGGGGCGGCAGGACCGGCTGGCGAGCCGCTGGCGCGGGCGTCTGAGCCTGAGCGGCGGCAGCGGCGGCGCCTAAAACAGGGGCGGCCAGCAGGGCTTTCAGGGCGGAACGGCGGGAGGTCGTCATGGGGCGGTCCTCTTCAATCATTTCGTCAGGGCGCGGGCGTCAGGCCTTCGACCCGCACCGCCCAGCCGTCCTTGGGGAAGCCGGGGGCGTGGCCGGTCGAGCCTTCCCAGCCGCCGGCCATGAGACCCACGGCCATCAGCAGCGAGCCGTTGGACGGGAAATAGGTCTCCGCCGCGCGACGATAGCCGGCGCCGTCGGGATTGACCGACATCTCCACGCCCCCGGCCCCGGCGGACACCGGCACCAGTTCGTCGGCGTGTTCGTCCAGATGGACGCGCGGGGTCATGCCGGTGACGCCCCACTGGTTGTTTTTCAGATCGGCGAACAGCCAGTCGACGGCCTTTTCCGGTTCGCCGACGCGGGCGGCGGTCATGGCCATCATGGGGAAGTCCCAACCCCAGGTCTGGCGCACGTCCCAGTTCTGCTCCACCGCCTCGAAGGTGCGGCGCATGGCGGCGGGGTCGATCCGGGCGCCGGGGATGAAGCCATAGGCCATCAGGAAGGAGGGGTGGTCGCGGTTCTTGCACTGGCTCGCCGCCGCGTGCTTGCGGCAGGCGTCGGACATGGCCGTCTCCCAGAAGTCCGGCACGCTCTCGACCGGCAGGTAGAGGCCGTCCTTCATCGCCGGCGGGGCGATCTTCGCCAAAGCCTGATCCCAGTCGGCGCGGCGGGGCTGCCCTTGCCGTACTCGCCACTGTTGCGCGGTCTCCAGCGCCCAGCGGAAATACTCGACCTCGAAGGTCGGGTTCACCGTGGTCAGGGGATCATAATTCTCCTGCGCCGGGATCAGCGGCGTGCCGAGGTTGAGGCGGCCGTTCGCCTCGATGGGCCAGGAGGCCAGAAGGTCGGCCGTGGTCTCGACCAGTTCGGCGTAGCGGCCCAGCACGGCGGGGTCGTTCTCGGACCGCCAGACCAGCTCAGCCAGCAGGATCGGGTGCGGCTGCTGCCACATGATGAAGGGGGAGACGAGGCTGGGGCTGTTGCGCCCTTCTGGCCCGACCATCTTGGGCCACCAAGCGCCCTTGACCCCGTGGCGCGCGGCCTCGGCGCGGGCGTTGTCGAGGTTGCCGACATACCAGGGCAGACTGCGCTCCAGCATCTCGGGCCGGCCCCACATGGCCTGCCAGCCGGCGTGCCAGGGATGCATCTCCAGATGGAACTTGCCGTACCAGGAGTTGGAGAAGAGGCCCTCTTCCTGCGGCGGCAGTTCGCCCGCGCCGTTCACGGCGGACAGGTACTGCGACAGCACCACGCGGCGCTCCAGCTCGGCCGCGCGGGGGTCGGTGGAGCCTGAGAAGTCCACGGCGCCGCCCTGGGTCCAGAAGCCGTTCCAGTGCGCGGTCGCGGCCTGGACGCCGGTGGAGTAGGCGGGCGTCTTCGGCGTCTCGGCATGCTGGTCAAAACGGACCATGACGGTCAGGCGGTCGCGACCGGTCGAGGCCACGCGGAAGGCGTCGGCGCCACTCTGCTCGATCTTACCCGAGGCGGTGATGCCGGAGTAATAGGTAGTGTCGTCCAGGGTTCGGCGGATGCGGACGTCGCCGGTGTCGAAGGCGACGACGTCCAGGCTCTGCGCGCCCGGGACCTCGAAGCTCGTCGGGTCCGGGTTGATGGCCGGGTTCACGCCGGGATAGCGAACCTGAACGCCCAAGCCTTCGCCCGCGACCAGGGGCGAGGCGATCTCGACCATCACCATGTCCAGCGTCGGGTGGACGCGGGTCACGACCTCGACTGGCTGGCCATCATAGGTGAAGCGGCTGGTCAGGGTTCCTGACCAGAGGTCCAGGGTCTGGCGCGTGTCGGCGACCTTGGTGAAGTCGAGCGCACGACCATCGCTGAAAGTCAGGCCGATGCGGCTGAGCGAGATGCGGTGCGGATTGGCCCGCAGCCAGGTGTAGGCGGGATTGGTCTCGGCGTCGGCCCAGGACTTCATCCAGGCGTAGGGCTGTTCGCCCCGGCCAGGCACGGGGACCTCGATCAGGCCGTCGGCTTCGGTATAGCCCTGGGGGTTGGGGAAGCTGTGCCAGGCCCACTGGGCCATGGTCAGCAGGGGGGCCAGTTCCGAATACTGCTCAGGGAAGGTCTGCAGGCCGGTGATGTCGGCGGTGAAGCCCAGGTCGCCGTTGCCCAGCTGGATCGGGGCGTGCCGGTCGATGGCGGTCAGCGTCACATTGTGACGCTGGGCCAGGGCCTGCCGGTCAATCGGGGCCGCCGGGGCGACTGCCGATGCCGGTTGAACGGTCTGGGCGCAAGCGGCGACGGGGCCGGCCAGCAGGGTGAAGGCGAGTAGGGCGGAACGCAGACGCATCACTTGGCCTCCGCCCGACCCAGGCCGGCGCCCTTCCAACCGTACCAGGCGACCACGGCGAAGCAGGCGGCGGGCAGCAGGAAGGCGATGTTGGCGCCGTACAGATCGGCCAGCTTGCCCATCGGCCAGGGCAGCAGCACGCCGCCGCCGATCGCCATGACCATGAGGGACGACGCCTTCTTGGTGCCGGCGCCCAGGCCGGTGGTGCCCAGAGCGAAGATGGTGGCGAACATGGTCGACATGAAGAAGAAGACGGCGATCAGGGCAATGGGCGACACCTTGTCGATGCCGGCCGCGACCACCAGGGTCAGGGCGACGTTGATGACGCCATAGGTGGTCAGAAGGACGCGCGGCTTGACCTTGAGCAGCAGGCCCGTGGCGGCGAAGCGCCCGACCAGATAGCCTATGGCCGCCAGCGACAGCATAAAGGCGCCCTGCTGCGAGGTCAGGCCCTGCCAGTTGTGGGTCACCAGATTGATGAAGTAGGCGCCTATGCCGACCTGGGCGCCGATATAGAGGGCCTGGGTCACCACGCCCGCGATGAAGTGGGGCTGCTGCGACAGGGGCTTGGCGGGGGCGTCGCCGGCGACGGCGTCGCCGTGGTCGGACAGGCCGGTTTCCGGCAGTCGGGCGCGCCAGACGACGGCGGCGAAGATCAGCACCGCGACGGCGATCAGGCCATAGACGATCTGGATTGAACGGGTGGCGCCGCCGAGGGCCTCGGTGGTCGATGGGCTGAAGAAGACCGCGCCGCCGATCATCGGGCCGATGAAGACGCCGAGCGCATTGAACGACTGGGCCAGGTTCAGGCGCTGCGAGGCCTTGGCCGGGTCGCCCAGGACGTTGACGTAGGTGTCCGCCGAGGTCTCCAGCACGCACAGGCCCGCCGCCAGGACGAACATGGAGCCGACGAAGGGCAGGAAGCTGCCAGCGTTGGCCGCGGGGATGAACAGGAGGGCGCCGAACGCGGTCAGGGCCAGGCCCGAGACGATGCCGAACTTGTAGCCGCGCGCATTCAGCAACATGCCGGCCGGCAGGCTGAGCAGCAGATAGGCGCCGAAATAGGCGATCTGCAGCCAGGAGCTGTCGGCCTGGCTGATGCTCAGGGTCTCCTGGAAATGCTT